>Ga0315277_10001308_pt1 | contig 36594 bp, 30 predicted proteins | sample YL17G05_15_MG_FD_203695 | JGI IMG/M metagenome (GOLD analysis project Ga0315277, IMG submission 203695) | Sediment microbial communities from Yellowstone Lake, YNP, Wyoming, USA - YL17G05_15 | ecosystem: Environmental > Aquatic > Freshwater > Lake > Sediment | place: USA: Wyoming | collected...
GATTAATAATATATTCTATGAAAGAAAAGGTGAGATGGGCCTTTATTCTTGATAAGGATGAATTTGTACGACTCAGCCTCAATAAGATCCTGAAGAAGTATGGGTTTCAGGTTGAAGAGATTGAAGACCTATCCGAACTGGAAAAAAGAAAGAAGGATGTCAAGGGGGGAATGATCCTGGCCGACCTGGAGATGGAAGGGTTGGAAAGATGGCTTCCTCTTTTAAAAAGATGGAATGATCGTTTCATATTGATGAGCCCGCAAATCACCGATGATCTCATCCACCGTCTCAAACAGACAGGCATCCACCGCATCCTCAAGAAACCTGTTGAACCAAAACTGTTGAGGAAGGTGATCCGGGAGATGTCTTTCCCCGATGGAGTGAAGTTCTCTTCGTCGGTTAAAAAGAGGGGAGGGTTCCCAACTCAATAAGAAAGGAGGTGAAGACAGATGAAGAAGTGGATTTTGCTCTTTTTTGCTCTGGTTCTGATTGTCAATATTGTCGCCGTGGGAATCGGATGTAAAGCTAAGGCTCCGGAAAAACCAGCGGTCAAAGAGGAACCGAAACCTGCTGAGGCCAAACCCGCTGAGGCGCCTCCAGCAGAGAAACCGGCTGAGAAACCCGCCGAGAAACCTGCTGCAGCACCCAAGAAGTAAGAGGGGGATGTCGGCCGGGTCAGGGACAGCGGAAAGCGTCATCCAGATGTTGGCGTCCTCTCCCTCAAGAGAGGACGCCAACATCAGTTGACGAATGAAGGAGAGGTAGAGATTATTCGCCGTCAACGAAAACAAAAGAAAAGGTGCATGCCTGCTTTCGAGGACAGAGGGCGATTCCTTTGTGTTGCAGGAGGAGGTATCGATAGTGATATCTCCTTTTTTATTTGCAAAGGGGTTGAATCCCACCGGCAGGGATGCGGGAAGGAGTGAAAATGGAGCCTGCTTCAGACTCTAATTTATCTGTCCCGCTAAGAAGAATCGAGAGACCTTTACAGCTCGGATTGTTTCGAAACTCAGAAGAAGAGAGGATAATCGTTGAGACAAAAGAAACCATTCCTCCCTTCTGGAAGGAGGTCACGGATAAGGAATGGAATGACTGGAGATGGCAACTCCGGCATCGGATCACGACTCTGGACCAACTCAAAGAGATCCTCCAGTTGACTCCGGAGGAGATCGAGGGGATCAAATATTCCAAAGGGAGATTGGCCCTGGCCGTCACCCCCTACTTTGTCAGTTTGATGGACCCGGTCAATCCAAATTGCCCCATCCGGAGACAGGCCATTCCACGAGTTGAGGAGCGCCACCTCTCAAAGAACGATATGGTGGACCCCTGCGGGGAGGACAAGGATTCTCCGGTACCCGGTCTTGTCCACCGTTACCCGGATCGGGTCCTACTGCTGATCACCGATCAATGTGCTGTCTATTGCCGATACTGCACCCGGAGACGGCTGGTGGGAAGCACGGAGCGGTCGATTACAGAAGGAAATTTTGAAGAGGTCCTTAAGTACTTGAAGAAAAACCGCAAGGTTCGGGATGTCCTTCTCTCGGGAGGGGATCCCCTTCTACTTGAAAACGAGAGGCTGGAGGAGATTTTAAGCCGCTTGAGGGCAATCCCTCATATCGAACTCCTCCGGATCGGGACGAGAGTCCCCGTCTCCCTTCCCCAGAGAATCACTCCGGGATTGGTAAAAATGCTTAAAAAGTACCATCCCCTGATGATGTCCATCCATTTCACCCATCCCAAGGAGATCACCGATGCGGTGAAGAGGGCCTGTAATGATCTGGCGGATGGAGGGATTCCCCTGGGAAGCCAGACCGTTCTGCTCAAGGGGATCAATGATAAAGCCTCTATCATGAAGAGGCTGGTTCATGAACTCCTTAAGATCCGGGTCCGGCCCTATTATATCTATCAATGCGACCTGGCCACGGGGACAGAACATTTCAGGACCTCGATTGCCACGGGGATTCAGATCATCGAGAAGCTTCGCGGCTATACCACAGGTTATGCCATCCCCACCTTTGTGGTGGACGCGCCGGGAGGAGGAGGGAAGATCCCTGTGGAGCCCAACTACCTGGTTTCCAGGGGAAAGGGGAAGATGGTCTTAAGAAATTATGAAGGGAAGATCTACGAATATCCGGAGCCGAATATCATTGAATTCAAGAAGGCGAGAACCGGCGGTGAGGAGAAGGTTGCAACAAAGAAGGTGATGGCATCGCGGTGAACCCCTCAGGTTCACGGCTTAGAAGAGGTAAGGAGATGGAAAGGGCTGGGTTAAAAGTGGCCGTGCTCTACAACCTTCTTGAAAGGCTTGAGAAGGGGGAGGAGAAGGATATACTTGCGGAGGGGTCGATCATCGAGGAGATCGGCGCAATCGAAGAGGGGATCCGTTCTCTGGGGCATCAATTTTTTGTGATGGCCGTCCGAAATGAGATCGATTCGATCATCCACTGGTTGAAAGAGATTCGCCCTGATGTTGTCTTCAACCTGTGCGAGAGTGTGTATGGGGACGCCTGTCTGGAGATGAATATCCCCGCCCTGCTGGATCTCTTACGGATCCCCTATACGGGGTCTTCTCCCCTGACGCTTGGATTATGTCAGGATAAGGGGAAGGTGAAGGATATCCTCTCCTCCCAGGGTATCCTCACCCCCCGGTATAAGATCTTTGATCGTGAGGTCGGGTCCCTGAAAGGAAATGTCTTTCCGATCATCGTCAAGCCTCTTCACGAAGATGGAAGTCTCGGGATATCAAAGGAGAGTGTGGTCCATAACGATGAGGCCCTGAACAGGCAGATCCGGTATGTGATCGAAAGGTATCGTCAACCCGCGCTGGTGGAGGAGTATATCGAAGGCAGGGAATTAAATGTGGGTTTGATGGAGACGAATGGAAAAGTAGGAGCCCTTCCCATCTCTGAGATCGATTATTCGGAATTCCCAGAAGGGATCCCGCGGATTTGCGGTTATGAGGCCAAGTGGGTGCAGGAGAGCATCGAATATCAGAAGTCCAAACCGGTCTGCCCCGCCCCGCTGGAATGGGTGATGCAGAAACGGGTGGAACATCTTGCTATCAAAGTCTTTAAACTTTTCGGCTGCAGGGACTATGCCCGTGTGGATATGCGCATTGACCGGGACGGAAAGATTTACATCCTGGAGGTAAATCCCAACCCGGATATTTCCCCGCCGTCCGGCATGGCCAGGGCCATCCGGATTCAAGGGATGACTTACTCCGAATTTGTCGGAAAGGTAATTGAGAAGGCACTTCAAAGGAGAATGTGATCCTATCTCCTTCATGATCGTTCTCCTTTTTTCAGATTCCGTTAGTTGACACGCGACAGCAAAAAATTCCAATAACCAAATTCCAAACACCAAATAATCACCAATCACCAAAATCTCGATAGCCTAAAATATAGATTGTTCCTCAATATTTCGGTCGTTGATGATTGGTTATTATTTGATTATTGGTGCTTGGAGTTTGGTTATTTTTGTAAGCAGATGAATCCATTTCCAAAGATCATCTTAAAGAAAGGAAAGGAAAAACCGATTCTCAGGGGTCATCCTTGGATCTTTTCAGGAGCGGTTGCCAGAGCGGAGGGGGATCTTTCTCCGGGAGAGATTGGAGAGGTCTATTCCGGGGATGGAAAATTTTTGGGGATAGGCCAATTCAACCCCCATTCTCAGATCATTCTCCGCTTGCTGACCCGGAGAAGGGAAACTTTGGATTCGTCCTTTTTCAGAGGGCGGTTGTTACAGGCCGATGCCTTGAGAGAGAAGGAATTGCGGGCAAAGACGAATGGTTACCGCGCCATCAATGGAGAGGGAGACTTTCTTCCGGGATTGATCGTGGACCGTTATGGGGGGACCCTTGTTCTTCAATGTCTGACAGCAGGGATGGAGCGTCTGAAGGGGCTTTTCCTCGATCTTTTAGTCAAGCATTTTGGTCCGAAAAGCATCTACGAACGGAGCGATGTCCCCTTCAGAAAAGAGGAAGGTTTGTCTGAGGCCAAGGGTCTTCTCTACGGGGAGGAAATCCTCGGTCCCGTTGAGATAGAGGAGTATGGATGCCGGTTCAGAGTCAATGTGAAAGAGGGACAGAAGACAGGCTTTTACCTGGATCAGAGGGAGAATCGATTTTCTCTCCAGAAGGTCTCTCACGGAAAGAAGATACTGGATTGCTTCTGCTACTCCGGAGGTTTTTCCATCCACGCAGGACTTGGAGGGGCCAGAGAGATCACAATGGTCGATTCCTCAGAAGAGGCCCTGGAAAGAGCGAAGGACCATTTTGCTCTTAATCATCTAAAAGGGATCTCCCCCCATCTGATCCGGGGAGATGCTTTTGAAGTGATGAGGAGCCTTGAACCCGATTATGATATCGTCGTTCTCGATCCTCCTCCTTTTGCGAAAAAGAAAGGTCACCTCCCGGGCGCTTCGAGAGGATATAAAGATCTCAATCTCCAGGCGTTCCGTCTCTTGAAAAGGGAGGGCCTTCTCTTCACCTTCTCCTGCTCCCACCACATGAACTGGGATCTCTTTCAGAAGATCGTCTTCTCCGCGGCCGTGGACTCAGGAAAGAGCGTTCAACTCTTGGGCCGGATGGGACATCCGATCGATCATCCTGTCTCTCTCTCCCACCCTGAAGGAGAATATCTAAGGGGTATGGTTTGCAGGGCGCTGTAACTCCTTGACCCTCATATGGGATTCGGTTAATATTAGTTCCAATTCATTGATCCTGAACGTGGATTAAAATAAGGGCCAAAAATCACGATGAACGAATCAAGAATGTCGATCGATTTTTTAGGAGACTGGAAGAGAACGGATTACTGCGGAACTCTCCGGAAGGAGGACAGAGGCCGTGAGGTGACTCTCTTAGGATGGGTTCAAAAGAGGAGGGATCTGGGAGGGCTCATCTTTGTTGAAATGAGAGACCGGCAGGGGCTTGTTCAGGTTGTTTTTAATCCTGAGGCGAACAGGGAAGTCCATGAGAAGGCACAGACCCTCCGGAGCGAGTATGTCATCGGAATAAGGGGAGATGTTGTTTTAAGGCCTCAGGGAACGGCCAATCCCAAACTGACAACCGGAGAAGTTGAGGTGGCCGCAAAGGAATTGAAGATTCTCAATGTCTCCAAGAATCCCCCTTTCCTCATCGAAGATGAAGAGGAGGTGGCGGAGAATACCAGGCTCAAATACAGATACCTCGACTTAAGAAAGCCGGGTTTGCAGAAAAATCTGATCCTACGGCACCGGCTGGCCAGAGAGGTGAGAGAATACTTTGATCGGCTGGGTTTTCTGGAGGTCGAAACGCCGATGCTCACCAAGAGCACTCCTGAGGGAGCAAGGGACTTTCTGGTCCCCAGCCGACTCAGCCCGGGCCATTTTTACGCCCTGCCACAATCTCCTCAACTCTTCAAACAGATTCTAATGGTAGCCGGTTATGACCGGTACTTTCAGATTGTGCGATGTTTCCGGGATGAAGATCTCCGCTCGGACCGTCAGCCGGAGTTTACACAGATCGATGTGGAGATGTCCTTTGTGACCGTTGAGGATATCCGGAGGACGATGGAAGGGCTTATGGTTCACCTCTTTAAGGAAGTTTTGGGAATGGAACTGGAGACCCCTTTTCCGGTTTTGAGCTACGATGAGGCAATGGACCGGTATGGTCTGGATAAGCCCGATATCCGCTTTGGGCTGGAATTAAAGGATCTCTCAAAGATTTTAAAAGGCTCAACCTTCAAAGTCTTTCAGGATGCACTGAACGGAGGAGGGATCGTCAAGGCGATCAATGTGAAGGGAGGGGCAACCTTTTCACGGAAGGAGATCGATGACCTCACCCATTTTGTCTATGACTATGGAGCCAAAGGTTTGATCTCGGCCAAGGTGGGCCAGGAGATCTGGCAATCGCCCATGCAGAAATTCATCACCGATGAAGAGAGAAGATCAGTGGAAAAAGTGATGGAGGCATCAGAGGGCGATCTCCTTCTCTTGATTGCCGGTCCTTCGAAAGTAGTGAATCAGTCGCTGGCAAACCTCCGCCTTCATCTCAGCAGGAAGTTAGGGCTCGTTCCTGAAGAGGAGTACAGGTTTGTGTGGATTTTGGATTTCCCCCTATTAGAATATGATGAGGCAGAGAAGCGGTATGTGGCTGTCCATCATCCCTTCACCGCTCCTAAGGATGAAGATATATCCAAATTGAGGGAACACCCGGGAGAGGTGAGGGCTAAGGCTTACGATCTCGTTTTAAACGGTTCTGAGATCGGAGGAGGAAGCATCCGAAACCATCTGAAGGAGGTGCAATCCCTTCTCTTCGAGAAGCTGGGGATGGATGAGGAAGAAGCCAGAGAGAGGTTCGGATTTCTGTTAGAGGCCCTCGAATATGGGACCCCTCCTCATGGAGGGATCGCTTTCGGGTTTGATCGACTCGTCATGATTCTGAGCCATTCGGAGTCGATCCGTGATGTGATCGCTTTCCCAAAAACCCAGAAGGGAACCTGCCTGATGACCGATGCCCCTTCAAAAGTGGATGGAAAGCAATTGGATGAGCTGTGGATTAAATTAAAAGTTTAGTAACTGTTTAGCGCTTTGAAAAGTTTCTTTGCCCGCCATTCCCGTGCAGACGGGAATCGAGAGGTTTTCTAAAAGAACTGGATTCCTGCTTTCACAGGAATGACACACCGTTAGGTTATCATATTTTTAAACATCTAAAGTGTTATAAAGTTTAATCCTGTCAGGAGGGACGAGAATGGCCATTGCAAAAAAGAAGAAGGCATTTCAGAGCAAGATAGCCGCAATCCAATTTCCACTTCTGGATAGCCAGGAGCCGAATCTCTACCGGCATGTCTTTCCCTATGAGGAGGTCTGCCGGATCGAATTCGACAATCGTTTCGTCTTCATCGATCCTCCGGAGGAGATCTTCATCACGGACACCACATTCAGGGACGGCCAGCAGGCAAGACCTCCCTATACCGTAGAACAGATTGTTGATCTCTATGAAATGCTCCATAAACTTGGGGGTGCCAATGGCGTGATCCGGCAGTGCGAATTCTTCCTTTACAGCGAGAAGGACAAGGAAGCATTGAGAAGGTGTCAGGAGAGGAATTACCGCTATCCCGAGATCACCGGATGGATCCGCGCCGTCAAAGAGGATTTCAAGCTGGTCAAAGAGATGGGGTTGAAGGAGACGGGCATCCTCACTTCGGTGTCGGATTATCACATCTTCTTAAAATTGAAGAAGAACCGAAGAGTGGTGTTGAGGGAATACCTCTCCATTGTTTCTGCGGCCCTGGATCTGGGGATCGTACCAAGATGCCATTTTGAGGATGTGACCCGTGCGGATATCTATGGGTTTTGCATCCCCTTTGCGCAGGATATTATGCGCCTTTCCGAGGAGGCAAAATTGCCGGTCAAGATCCGGCTCTGTGACACTCTGGGATATGGCGTGACCTATCCGGGGGCGGCCCTTCCGCGATGTGTGCCGAAGATCATCCGGGCCATGATCGATGATGCCGGGGTGCCTTCCGAATATTTGGAGTGGCACGGTCATAACGATTTCTACAAGGGATTGATCAATGCAACCACAGCCTGGCTCTACGGATGTTCGGCGGCCAATGGGACGCTATTAGGTTTCGGAGAGAGGACAGGCAATGCACCCATCGAGGGTTTGATCATCGAGTATATCAGCCTCACCGGACACAACAATGGAATCGATACGACGATGATCACCGAGATCCGGAACTACTTTGAACGTAATGTGGGTGTCCCAATTCCTTCGGGTATGCCCTTCGTGGGGGCCAACTTCAATGCCACCAGTGCCGGCATCCATGCGGATGGAATTCTAAAGAACGAGGAGATCTATAACATCTTCAATACCTCCAAGATTCTCAACCGGCCCATTTCGGTCTCGGTCAATGACAAATCCGGACTGGCGGGCATTGCCCAGTGGATTAACTCACATTTCTCCCTCACCGGAAAAGACCGGATCGAAAAGACACATCCAGGGGTGGGAAAGATCAATCGCTGGGTGACGAAACAGTATGAGGAAGGAAGAACAACTGCAATCTCCGACCAGGAAATGGAGAAAGTGACACGGAAATACCTTGCCGAGATCTTCGTTTCGGAGTTTGACATGTTGAAGGCAAGGGCGCGAGAAATGGCTTACCACATCATCGAACGGGTGATTGAGGAGCCCGGAATGAAGTCCATGAATGTGGAGCAGATCGAGCCCATCTTGCAATCTCTGGTGGATGAATATCCCTATTTGCAGTATGTCTATGTGGTCAATATACATGGAATAAAGATTACACGGACCATCTGCCAACCCGTGGATCAATCGAAATTTGCCCATGTGGGAGTAGGAGAGGAATACTCGGACCGCTCCTGGTTCATCGACCCCCTGAAGGACGGCAAGATCCATGTCACCGACCTTTATTCTTCAAAGCATACGGGCGCACTCTGTATTACGCTCTCCGGACCGATCCGAAACGAAATGGGAGAGATCAAGGGGGTCCTGGGCCTGGACATTCGATTCGAAGATTTGACAAAGAGCGAACAGGACTAATCCGGCGAGGACGTGATGATTCTGACAGAGACCTTAAAAAAAGCGAGCAAATTTTTTCCTCAAAAGCAAGCCATTATCTGCGGAGGGAAGCGGTGGACCTATCGGGAATTTCACGAGAGGGTCAACCGGTTCTCCCATTGTCTCAAAGCCTTTGGAGTAGGCAAAGATGATAAGGTGGCCATCCTTCATCCCAACTGCCACACTTTTTTGGAAGTTTATTATGGGATCACTCAGATCGGGGCGATTTCAGTTCCCATTAACATCAGGCTTTCACCCGGAGAGATCGCGTTTATTCTCCAGGACTCGGAATCAAAAGTGTTGATTTCGGATCCGATGTTTCAAAAGCAGGTCGATCCGATAAGAGAAAAGATCTCAGGAATTAAAAAGATTCTCTGGACAGGGGATGGAATAGCGGCTCAGGAAGATCGCGACCTTCATTATGAGAAGCATCTGGAACAGGGAAATTCTGATGCTCTCCCTGAAAGTCCTATCACCGGAGAGGACATCGCCCAGATCTACTATACGAGCGGCACCACGGGGCGGCCCAAGGGCGTGATGCTCTCGCATAAGAATGTGACAACCCATGCCCTGGGGACGATTGCGGAAATTCATCTGACGGATCAGGATGTCTGGATTCATGTCGCCCCTCTCTTTCACCTTGCCGATGCCTGGGCCACCTGGGCCATCACCTGGGTCGGCGGAACGCATGTTCTGGTGAGAGAATTTGATGCGAAGACCGTCCTCGAGACGATTGAAAGAGAGAGAGTCACTCTCACCAATCTCATTCCAACCATGCTCAATCTCATGGTCAATTCTCCTGATGTGGAAAAGTATGATTACAGCAGTTTAAGGGTTCTCCTCAGCGGAGGAGCGCCCATTGCACCCGAAGTGGTCCGAAAGATCGTCGAGACATTCAAATGCGACTACATTCAGACCTACGGAATGACCGAGACAAGTCCCTATCTGACACTTTCCATCTTAAAGGACCATTTGAAAAGGTTGCCCGATAGGGAACAGCTTAAATTCAAATCGAAGACGGGAAGGGAGTTCATCGGCGTTGAACTGAAAGTGGTCAATGAACGGGGAGAAGAGATCAAAAAGGATGAGAAAGAGGTGGGTGAGATCATCGTCAGAGGGGATATCGTGACAAAGGGCTACTGGAAACTTCCAGAAGAGACGGCAAAATCGATCAGGGACGGCTGGCTCTATACCGGCGATATGGCGGTGATGGACGAGGAAGGATACGTGACTATCGTTGATCGAAAGAAAGATATGATTCTCACCGGCGGGGAGAATGTCTATTCGACAGAGGTGGAGAATGTGCTCTATATGCATCCTGCTATTCTGGAATGTGCTGTTGTTGGAGTTCCCGATGAGAAGTGGGGTGAGGCGGTCAAAGGAGTAGTCGTATTGAAACCCGGGCAGAAGGGAACTGCGGAGGAGATCATCCGGTTCTGCAAGTATCATATCGCCCACTACAAGGCACCCAAATCGATCGACTTCATCGAAGCCCTTCCAAGAACCGGCTCCGGAAAGATCCAGAAGAAGGGGCTGAGGGATCAATACTGGGAAGGCTACGAGAAGAAGGTTCATTAATGAATGTTTACCTGCCCCCCCACCTAAGGTAAATCAACTAAGTTTCTAACGCAATCATAAAATTATATTAATAATTTCAATTGGTTATTTATTTAAAAAATAATTCTTGACAAACTTATTTATTTTTATAATAATTGTCGGCAGTCGACCGTCAACTAAATTTAATGTTGAATATTTGAAGGATTTATCCGAAATGAACAAAGAATTTGTCCCTCAATTTCCAGTCCCTCTGGTGGAACAGATAACTAAATTTTTATCCGATGCCATTATCGAAGGTCGGTTGGATGGTGGTCAGCGTTTAGTTGAAAATGAATTGCAAAGGGATTTTGGGATTAGTCGAGCACCAATAAGGGAGGCATTTAGAGTACTGGAGAAGAACGGATTGGTTGTTATCATTCCTCGTAAGGGCACCTTTATCCGGAAGGTCCAGCAAAAAGATATTGAGGAAAATTTTACTATTAGAGCGTATCTAGAGGGGCTTGCGGCAAGGTTGGCGACCCTTCACTTTGACGAAAAGGATATTAGGAAGATGGAAACAATCTTTTCAGGGATGAAAGAAGGTATAAAAAGGAAAGATTTTACTTTCTACCGCAAATATCATTCCGAGTACCATAGTACATATATTAATTCATGCGGAAACTACAGGTTAATAGAGATTTTAGGAACCCTGAGAATTCAGTCCATTTGGTACAGATTTATGCATGGTTATTTTCAGGAATATTCAGAATATTCCGCTAAAGTCCACCGGGAAATTTTAGACCTTTTCATTAAGAAAGACGTCGACCGAGTGGAAACTTTGGTCAAAGAACATATTATGTTTGTGCTCAATTGGTACCTTCATTCTTCAACTGCAAAGGATAGCTGAGAGAATGAAATATATTTGATTCAAATCGAAGCCAGATACTTTGATATTCTCACAATGGCAGAATTAAACTTGACAGAAAACGCTGATAATCCTTTAACGCTTAGCCTAATAAAAGGAGGATGAAAATGGAATCTTATAATTCCAACGGAGGGGAGTTATATAGGGCATTATGTTCAATAGTTGGATCATCAAATGTATCAGATTCTGTTGCTGTGACTATAACGTATGGATTCGATGCTAGTCCTACCCCTCCTTCCCAACCTGATTTTGTCGTGTTGCCACGTGAGGTGATTCAGATAAAACATATTTTAGAATTGGCAAACAGGCATCAACTGCCCGTAACCACCCTCTCAGGTGGCGTCAATGTCGCGGGAAATGCAATCCCTACTCAAGGAGGGATCGTATTAGATTTAAAATGGATGAATAAAATCTTAGAAGTGAATACTGACGCAGCTTATGTATTGATAGAGCCCGGGGTGACTTACGATGAACTGACAGCAGAGCTTGCAAGAAAAGGATTTCGGTGCCAAATTCCTACTTCCCCTGGGGGAACCTCACCTCTGGCCCAACAGTTGCTGAATCCGTCAGGAAGCCTTGTTAATCGACATCAAGACTCAATCATAGGGTTGGAAGTTGTCTTGCCAAATGGAGAGATCATCCGAACCGGGTCCGCTGCATTTTCCTCCAGCGGCTTCTTTCTCAGGTATGGGCCGTATCCGGACTTGACAGGGCTTTTTTGTTGCTCCTATGGAACTCTTGGCGTGATAACAAAGGCTTCCATCCGCATTTATCCTGTTAATGAGGATATCAAGTTGCTCATTGCCGCATTCGATTCATTTTCGTCATCGGTCAATTTTGTAAAAGAGGTGTGTCGGAGGAATATAGCCGAGCATGCCATTATTTGGAATAAGCATCTTTATAAAACGTATGAAATTAAATCTTCCGCCGATAACCGATTAGAAATTCCAACAGTTCTGTATGAAGACCCAAGAAAGTCAGATCCAGATCTTCCTTATAACATAGTTACAATTCATATGTCTGGATTCAAAGAAGACATGGAAACACATGAAAGAGTAGTAGGTAAGGTAACTGCCGAGTGTAGAGGAAAACTCCTTAGTAAAAATGAGCGGGAGAGGTTACTCCTTCCTGCGATTAAATCTTGGGAAAAATTTTACCTTAAGTATCATATCCCAACGATGGATCAAGTTAAAAAATATGGATTAGGTAGGTACGTTCCTTGGATTGTCATTGGGGAACCGAAGGACATAGTTGAAATTGAAAAAGAGTCAATTGAATCCATGAATGAATTGGGGCTTAGGCCCATCTGCTACTATTCAATGCCTTTCGATTATGGTCGAGCCATCTTTTTCAGAATTTTTTCTTATATTGACCCGAGAGAAAGGGAAACGATGGGAAAGGTTCGTGAGCTATACATGAACATGTTTGATTCTGCAATGAGGAAGTATGGAGTGAACCCATACAGGCACAGATGGGGCCAGAGTAAATTATATCAAACGGGTGGATACCAATTGTTATTACGTTCCATAAAGAATTTAGTGGATCCAAATAATATAATGAATCCAGGAATTGGGATTTTTTAAGGATATTTAACGATAACTGATGGAGGAGATAAATATGGAGAAGCTAAGGGATGTGGAAAAAGAACTTGCAATGTGCATAAAGGATAAGAAATGTACTTATGGAGAATGGCCCGACAACCTTCCAATGTGTCCCCCGTATAATAAATTTGGTTTTTTTACTTATTGCGGAGGTGGAATGCTTTATTTGGGGAGAGCGCTTCTCCTCAGTTTAATCGAACCCTCCCCGGAACTGTTAAAAGTCCTCTCAACATGCACAATGTGTGGCTTTTGCGGGAATACTTGTAAACTTGTGAGTGTAGCCTCCCCTCATTTTCCGGTTCATGAAATGATCAGTATTATCAAGGCTGAGATGATTGAACAGGGGATAGAGGTCTCAAAAGGGGAAAAAAGAATTTTGGATTTTATGAAAAAGGAAAAAAATCCATTTGGTGTTTCTAGTAATAAGAGGCTACAAGCACATAAGACAGTTTTAAATCCTAAAGCTAAGATCGCAATTTTTAGTGGTTGTTTCAATACTCTTAAGAGAAGGAATGCTTTTGATGCATGCATTAAGATTCTTGAAAAATCTCAAGTCGATTTTAGTCTTCTGGGTGACGAGTGGTGTTGCGGTGCTCCTTTATTAGATATGGGATATAGGAAAGAGATCTCTGAAGTGGCTGAGCATAACATTAAGGAGATTGAGAAAATTGGAGCAGAAAAGATCATTTTCTTGTGTCCTCATTGTCTCAACATTTTTAGCTCTTTTTACCCCCAAATTACTGGTACCAAAATTGACGCCAAATTTTCCTATGTAACACAATTTTTCCTTGACCTCGCAAGGGAGAACCTCCTTAAATTCTCTAATTCAGACAAACCACATAAGAAAATTGCTTTCCATGATCCTTGTTATTTAGCCAGGTACCTTGGGGACACGGAGTCGGTAAGGGAACTCTTGAAATTCATTCCGTCTGTCGAATTAATTGAAATGAAAAGAAGTCGAAATGAAACTTATTGTTGCGGGGCGGGAGGAGGTGTAAAGGTCTCAGATCCAGACTACTCAGAGTGGATCGGTATGGATAGGGTAAGGGAGTTCATCGATACTGGGGCAAATGAACTTATAACCTCCTGCCCCCACTGCATGGATCATTTTTCGGATGTAAAGAGGCAAGTGGGAAGAGAATTCTTAATATCCGACTCTTCAGAGTTTATCTTGAACTATGTCACTAAAATGTGAGGTAATTTGGCAGATTATAAAATACGCCAAACAATTCAATAATATATCACAAAGCTTTCTGCAATTTTTGGATAAGAGAATGGAAACCGAAAAGAAATTATTAAATTACATCACGGATACCACATTTAGTGATTTGCCGAGAGCTCCGCTTAATATTGCTAAGGATATGATACTGACAGTATTGGGAACTACTGCTGCTGGTGCAACAGCCGAAGGCTGCGATCACTTAGTGGAGTTTCTGCGAAAAGAGGGTGGCAAAGAGGAGGCTACCATTCTCATCCACGGTGGGAGAATCCCTGCCCACAATGCGGTGTTCATAAACAGTATCATGGCCCGTGCCTTGGATTTTTGTGACGCAACGGCGCCAGGACTCCACATTGGGTCCTCTGCAGTACCCACCGCATTAGCAGCTTCTGAGTTGAAGGGGGGTTGCAGTGGTAAGGATTTTCTTAATGCGCTTGTCCTAGGGACTGAAATCGCAGTTAGATTAAATCTTTCAAGATCAGCTTATGATGGTTTTGACCCGACTGGGGTGTGCGGCGTTTTTGCGTCAACAGTGGTTGCCAGTAAGTTACTTGGCTTGAACTTCACAGAAACCTGGAACGCTCTAGGTCTGGCTTTCAATAGATGCGGGGGGAGCTTTCAAAGCAATATTGATGGTTCATTAGCGGTAAGAGTAATCCAAGGATGGGTTTCTCAAGCCGGTATTACATGTGCCCAATTAGCCCGACTTGGCGTGACGGGCCCCAAAAACTTCCTGGAAGGCATCTATGGATATTTTCATCTCTTTGCCAAGGACGTATTTGATCCGGACATCGTCGCCGGAGACTTGGGAGAAAGGTTTGAGCTTAAGAAGGTTGCGTTTAAGAAATATCCCAGTTGTGGCGCAACTTTGGTAAGCACCTACGCCATCCTCAGCCTTATCGAAGAAAAGGATTTAGCCCCGGAAGGCATCATCCGCATTGATATAGCGGTACGACCCTCTGCTTATAAGCTGGCAGGGCACCCATTTGAAATAGGAGATAATCCTAGGGTAAATGCTCAGTTCAGCACTCAGTACTGCATTGCCAATGCTCTGCTCAGGAAGACCTCTAAGCTGTGCCATTTTGAAGAGTCATATGTAACAGATCCTAACATTATGGAACTGGTTAAAAAAGTTCATGTCACGGCTGACCCGGCTCTGGAAAAACGAGGTGATACCTCCGTAGACATAAAAGTTGTAACGACGGGGGGGGATGTTCATTTTAAAAGTGTTGATAATGCTCCAGGTTTTCCGGGAAATCCTCTGTCGGAGCAGGAACAGGAAGAACATTTTTGGGATTGCGTAGACTTCGCAAAAAAGCCTTTGCCAAGAGAGAACGCTGTGAAGATTATTTCCTTAGTCCGCAACATGGAAGAACTTGAGGACGTCCGCGTTCTGATTCCTTTGCTTTTGGTTTAACAATGAGATGTGTCGATAGGGAATAATGAACGTATATATTACTCAAGGAGGCGCATGAAATGGCGAATAAAACAGATCGATTTATAGTAAAAGCGCGACTTCGGGAAAGTCTTTTACACCATGACATGAAATGGATCACGGAAAAAATTGGGCCGGGCTACAATTGCATCGACACCTCATTAGTAAAAGAGGCAGATGTCCATATCGGATTGCAGGAGATAAGGCATGTTCCCCCTGATTGCAAGCCTTTGGCTGAGCCTCACAAACATGATGCAAACGAATACTATCTGATCATTGGGGATCTCACATTAGAGATTACTCTGGGAGATGAGAAACACTTGGTGAATGGTCCGGCCACGGTATTTGTTCCTGCAGGGGTCGTCCATAACCTTCGTCCAGTCAAAGGGAGTGGTTATTTTGTAGTAGTCATGAAGAGCAAGGAATATAAATGAGGTGATACGGAAAAGGACCCAAGGAATGCCTTTGCGTTATAGAGATTCAAGTACTGAAAAATTTAAGGTATTTGGGGCTGCACTTGATGCACTTGATTTACCAGAGAAGGTCGCTCTAAAGCTGGCTTACGTCGAATCCATGAGAGAATCTCCTTGGCAAGAACTTGCTTTTGATCCTTATGACGCAATTAACAATCTGTTACTGGAGCAAGCTTATACTGCAAAAAACGTTGAGTGGATCGGGAAGTTTCCAATCGAATCACGCTTATCTCCAAAACCATTGGTGGGTGATGAAGGATTTTTGACAATAACCTTCTTCACAGATTTTCTTGATAAGAATGGGTGCCTCACCTATAGAGAAAAGTTGGTTTCCTATTTAAAGGATAACGTGTACCCCGCAAGCCCTGTGATGATAGGTGTTGATCATAGTCTAACAGGAGGAGTGCTCAGATATTTAGCAGAATCGAATAATGATTTTAACGTGGTTATTCTTGACTCACATACCGATATCATAGATTTCAGCACAAAGCGCGCACTGGTTACCCCCTCGCTTGGTAAAGGCTCTTCCAGCCCTCCCGATATTTATGAATGTGGCAGCTTCATAGGTCATCTCTTGAACGAAAACGTGATCAAGGCGGATCGACTGTGGATATTAGGGACTCAAGATTTGCCGGAAGACGCCGAAAGGCTTGAGATTCCGCTATATGCGCAAAGACTCAGGGATTGGGTTAGAAAAGGCGTCCACTTAATTTCAAAATCAGATTTAGTGAGACACGGGATTCCCGAAGAGATCGAAGGACCAACGTACATTTCGATCGACATCGATGTAGGATCTTACGCTTCTGTGCTTGCCTGTCGATTTATGGATCGGATCGGCTTGGAGTATGAGGCGTTAGTAGGAATACTGAAGTCATTATCGGCCCTCATAAAGCAAAATAGGATATCTCTATTAGGATTGGATGTAATGGAACTTGACGTCCATTTTCTAAACGAAGAGGCTTCGGATAGGCGTGATTGTACATTGGAAATCTTGAAGAACATATTTGATGAATTGGTATTTTCCGAATCTGACAGAAACTGACAGGCTGAGTATTCAAGCTTGAACTATCTAAGTGTAGGGATGAAGATTGGAGGGGAATAAGATGGCATACGAGCTTTTTAATGAAGAGCATCATTTGTTGCGTCAGTCTATCCGGAGTTTCGTTAACACAGAGATAGTGCCTAATATTGAAGCATGGGAGGAAGATGAAGGATTTGATCCGGGGATTTTCAAAAAACTTGGGAAATTGGGTTATTTAGGTATTCCATATCCTTCAGAATACGGGGGAGGGAATAAGGATTTAATGTCTGAAATGGTATTTGTTGAAGAAATCGCTCGAGCTGGTTCAGGCGGACTTACCGCATCGATTATGGTTCATATTACAATGGCAACGGCGCTTATTAATACTTTGGGAAGCCACGAACAGAAGGTCAAATACTTAGTTCCGGCAATTAAAGGAGAGAGGATTGGTGCCTTTGCGATTACAGAACCTAATGCAGGTTCAGATATTGCTAACATTCAGACCTTTGCGCGGAAGGACGGTGGAGATTATGTGATCAACGGCACTAAAATGTACATTACGAATGGAACGATCGCAGATCAGATTAGCCTTGCAGCCAAGACAGATCGTTCGGCAGGACATAGAGGAATCAGCATTTTTATCATTGAAAAAGGAATGCCAGGTTTTGAAGTCATGAGAAAGCTGAAGAAGATGGGGCAACACCCGGCGGGAACTTCTGAGTTAGCCCTAAAAGATGTTCGCGTTCCTCGTGAAAATCTTCTTGGTGAAGAAGGAAAGGGGTTTTATGCAATCATGAAGGTTATGGAAAGAGATAGAATAATATCTGGTGCTATGGCTACCGTGAGAGCAGAAACAGCATTGCAGCTCACCATCTCTTTTGCAAAATCCAAAATGGCCTTTGGCAAGCCAATTGCCAGTTATCAGGCAATTGCTCACAAACTTGTCGAGATGGCTACGGAGATAGAGTTGACACGGCAGCTAACTTATTACTGCGCCGCTAAGTACAATGAAGGGAAAGATTGTCGTAAACAGATCGCGATGGTTAAATGGTATGCTGCTGAAATGAACAACAGGGTATGCCTTCAGGCCTTGCAAATCCACCAGGACCTTGGATGCACGAAAGGGTATCCAATCGAAAGGATTTTTAGGGATTCAAGGGTAGGCACTTTCGTTGGGGGGGCTACAGAAATCATGAAGGAGCTTGTTGCAAAACTCATGGAGTTATGAGAGTGATAGAAAAGATTGATGTGGGTCTAAATGATTGGCAGGCGGTCGTAAAATAAAATGAATAAAATGCACTTTTTGGAGGCATGGAGATGGATCTTGAACTAACTCAGAGACAGAAAAATATCCAATGGACAGCGAGCGAGTTTGCGAAGGGAGAATTTGATCCAGATTTGAGCATAAAATTAGATCAGAACAGAGAATTCCCAGAATTAATTTGGAAAAAGGCCTCTCAGTTAGGCTTTATTGGAGTTCATTATCCTAAGGAGTTTGGAGGATTAGGGCTAGGGTTCTTAGAGAAAGTTCTGGTTATCGAAGCGTTCTGCAAGGTCGATTCCGGAATCGGGATTGCCTTGAGCACTGTAGATTTAGGCTCAACAATTATTCTTAAATTCGGCTCTCATGATCAAAAGGAACAGTTCGTTACCCCTCTGGCTAAAGGTCAGAAACTGCTGACCATCGCCCTTGCTGAATCGGAAATAGGGAAAGATTTCTCCACTCTCTCCACCGTTGCAGAGAGAGTAGGGAAAGAATATGTTCTTAACGGAAGGAAAAGGTTTGTGTTCAATGCTTTCTTGGCAAACGCTTTTATCATTCTCTGCAAGGAACCGAAGGAAGGGTGGATTACATTGATCTTAGAGAGGGAGGAGGGCGCTGAAATCAGGCCTGTTGAAAAGATGGGGCTGAGAATGATCCAATTTGGAGATCTTGAATTTAAAGGAGTTCGAGTCCCTTTTGAGAGACGTGTGGGAGGTGAGGATGAAGGGCTTCTTCAGGTCAACCATTTATATCAGGAAATGGGACTTAGAAGTGCAGCTCAGGCACTCGGCATATCTCAAGGTGCATTTGAACGGGCGATGAAATACGCCAAACAAAGGGAAGCCTTCGGCAAAAAACTTTCACAGTTTCAGGTCATTCGACATAAATTGGCTGATATAGCAGTAGGCATTGAGGTGGCTCGTTGGCTCACCTACAAGTCTGCTGCTGAATATGACCATGGGAAGATGAAGCCTGATTCCCTCCCAATCACTCAGCTTGAGGTAGGCAGAAGATTAGTTCGAATGGTATACGATGCTATGCAGATCTTTGGAGGCATTGGTTACATTGCAGAAATGGACATTGAACACTATTATAGAGATGCTGTGGTAATTGGAGTAGACCTGGGGACAGAGGAAGAATTAAAGGATGCGATTGCTGATAGAATAATAGGTCCTGACGCCTAAACGGACTTCCAAGGATAAGATAGGACCAATAGATCTAATATAAATCAAAAGGAGATAAAAATATGGTAGGAGAAATGGAGGAGAAGATAAAATTGATAGATGCGTTGTTAAACCCGAAGTCCATAGCAATCATTGGAGCCACTGAGAACTCAGTTATGGTAAGAAAAATGTTGAGTAATTTAGAATCTTGGAATTACAAGGGAAGGGTATACCCGATTAATCCAAAATATCAAAATATATTTGGGCGCAAGGCATATCCAAACGTGAACGAGGTTCCAGAAGAAATTGATAATGCAGTCATAATAATTCCAGCAAAGTCAACTTTGAAAGCTGTTGAAGAATGTATCCAAAAGAAGGTCAAATCAGTAGTTATAATTTCGAGTGGTTTTGCTGAAAGGGGAGCAAAAGAAGGAAGTGAGATACAAGAAGAGTTAACGAAGATGACTTCGAAAAATAATAACATAGTAGTATGTGGACCTAATTGTTTTGGGACGATAGATGTTCTTCGCCGAGCTACGAGTTTCTGCGAAATAATACCGAAGGAATTGGAATCAGGTGATATCGGGGCAGTTTTCCAAAGCGGAGCAATGATTATTGCACTTTATACACTTGCCTCTGAGAGAGGAATTGCTTTTAACTACCTCATTTCGGCTGGTAATCAAGCGGATTTAGAAGTCGCAGACTATTTTTCATACATGCTCGAAGACGATAATACGAAAGTAATGGTGGGTTTTGTAGAAGGGATTAAGAATTTAGATAAGTTCGTCAGTGTGGCGGAAGCAGCCTTATTAAAAAAGAAGCCCATCATTCTATTGAAAATAGGAAGTTCTGAATATGGTGTAGAGGGGGCCTTTAACCATACAGGGTCACTTGCTGGAGATGATAAGGTTTTTGATCGGATTTTCGAAGAGAATGGTATTATTAGAGTTGATGAGATCGAGGATCTGATCGAAACAGCGTCTTTTTTCTCAAAAGTATTAAGGAATGGGAAAAAGATAAGAGGTAAAAACCTGGGGGTCATAACGATGTCTGGAGGTGTTGGTTCTATGATTGGTGACCTCGCAGGCAAACATGGGGTTAAGTTCCCTATTTCAAAATCCATATCAAATGAATTACAGAATATAATTCCCAAATTTGGGACTCCAGGAAATCCACTTGATATTACAGTAATTCCATTTGAAGATCCTGAGAATTTCAAGCAGTTGGTACAGATTTTTATGAAAGAAAAAGATTTAGATATGATAGGATATGCTCTCTCGATGGGTTTCCCTAAGGGGCCCTCGGCTTCAGATAAATTAATATCAATCTTCAGTGATTTACAGAAAGAAACAGAGAAGGCCTTTTTTCTATTTTCCATCGGTGCAATGAGCCTAAATGACTGGGGGAAGAAGCGTCTGAAGGAAGTTGGGCTTCCTTTAATTTCAGGTGTTGGTAGATGCATGAAGGTGATAGATGCTTTTGTTAAATATGGTAAAGTAGCAGGACTTAGTTAGATAAAGGAAGTGAAATATATAAAGGGCTTGAATGGGCTTCAACAATTAAAGGATATGTTTAACCCAAATGACTTCGGGTGGGAATTCAAAATAAAGGAGGGTAATTCTATGTTGAGAAAATCATTGATCACTATTTTGGCGATACTGTTTGGGGTGGGAATTTGGGTATCAAATTCACAAGGGAAGGAATATCCAATAAAACCTATTGAAATTTTGTGCCCTTACTCAGCTGGCAGTTCTGTAGATATTATGATCAGGTTAGTTGCAGAAACAGCTCAGAAATACTTAGGGCAACCTCTTGTTGTAATTAATAAACCAGGTGCTGGGGGAACTGTCGCAGCAGCCGAGATTATTAGCTCGAAACCTGATGGCTACAAACTGATTGAGCTTACTAATTTTTTCTTTGCAACGACCACCAAGACCCAAAAGGTACCCTTTGACCCAAATGATATTGTGCCATTAGCAAACTTTATGGAGATAAAACATGGATTTGGTGTTAAAGGTGATTCTCCTTGGAAGACCCTCAATGACCTATTAGACTATGGGAGGAAAAACCCTGGTAAACTAACGTGGGCTCACACGGGCCGTGGAATCACTAACCATATGTATGGTTTGGTAGTGGTTAAGAAAGCTGGCCTAGATGCGGTCGATGTACCATATAAAGGTACTCCTGAGCAGATAGCAGCTGTTTTAGGTGGTCATGTGGATGTATCAGTTTTGACCTATGTAGCGGTTAGAGATCTTTTAAAAACGGGGAGGCTTAGATACTTATGTGTTTTCAGTAATCAAAGATATAGTGACCTGCCCAATGTGCCTTGTGTTACTGAACTTGGTTTTCAGGAAGCGGGAGAGCTTCCTACCCTTATGGGTTTATATGTTCATAGGAAAACTCCTGGCGAGATTATGAAAACTCTTATTGATGCTTTTAAAAAGGTCCAGGAAGATCCAGAATTTAAGAAGAAATTTGAAGATCTTGGGGAACAAGCCAGATTCCTGGGACCAGAATTAATGAAGGAGGCAATCAAAAAAGCTGAAATAGTGGGTGTCCCGATAATAAAGGAGTTGGGACTTTATGTAGAACAAAAATAAAGGCATTCGTGATGAGGCATTGAGCCTTCAACCAATATTTTGAGCATAAAGCAGGGTATTAATTAGAAAGTTACAACGTATGAAACTGGAGAATATAAAGATAGTTGCTTGTGTTGGTGCTGGTGTGATCGGACACTCCTGGGCCTGTTGCTTTGCTCAGAGAGGATACACGGTGCGGCTAATGGATATAAATCAGGACGTATTGAATGACATTCCTGAAAAAGTCCGTGCTAACTATGAGGTGTTCATCAAAAAGGGTTTATTGACTCATGATGAGCTTGAGGCAACTTTGAAGCGGATAAAGATAGGTTCGGATATCTCGTGGGCTGTTGAGAGTGCGGATTTCTGTATCGAATCTGTGCTCGAGGACTTAAGTCTTAAAAAAGATGTCTTTACCCAAATGGATAAATTTGCCCCAAAGAGGGCCATTCTGGCGAGTTCTACGTCTAGCCAATCTATTACCGAGATTGGCCGGGTGACGGGACGGCCCGAAAAGTGTATTACCATGCACCCTTTGAACCCACCTCACATTATACCAGCAGTTGAGGTCGTGCGAGGTAAATGTACCTCGGAAGAGACTACTTCCCTCACAGTAGAACTTCTTAAAAAGATTAGGCGGAAGCCCTATGTCTGCATGAAAGAGGTTCCAGGCTTTGTGATGACCCGGTTAATGACAATTATTCTTCGTGAGGCCTTATCGTTACTAAATCGGGGGGTGGCTTCAGTGGAAGATATCGACACAGCCATTAATGCTGGGGTGGGCCTACGTTTCGGTTTGATGGGGATTTTTGAGATAAATAACTTGACCAGTACCGGAGGGTTAGAGATGTTTTTAAAAAAGTACTCCGAATCCATCCGTCATATATGGGCCGACATTGAAGAACTGAAAGAAATTCCATCGGACTTGGCAGAAAAAGCTGTGGCTGGCATTAAGGATGAATTGAGAGGTAAATCACCCGAGGAGATCATAAGGTGGCGTGATGAAAAACTCCTTGAGTTAATGAAAATTCGGGATCTTATTTGATTCTTTATCGGAAAAACTTTCTATTGAGGATATTTGGAAATGAGAAAAGGTAAAGCTGCTGTTTTAGAAGGGCCAAGAAGGATGTCAATAATGGAATACGATATTCCTGACATTGGCTCTGAGGATGGATTACTAAAAATTGATATGGTTGGAGTGTGCGGCGGAGATCCGGGAATTTATAATGGCACAAAAAGTAGAGCTCTAAGACCATATCCCATCATAATGGGACATGAAATAATAGGAACCATAGAAAAGATTGGCCAAAATGCAGCTAAAAGACATGGCGTAACAGAAGGAGATAGGGCCATCGTTGAGTTTGCCATTGGTTGTGGTAACTGTTATCCATGCATCACTGGCAAATACAATCTTTGCGAAAAATTCCTTTCATATGGGACAATGATTTCATGCAAAGAACCCCCTCATTTCTGGGGTGGATATGCTGAATACCTTTATTTAGCACCTAGATCTAAGATTCACAAAGTCAGTAAAGATTTACCGCTGGAAGCAGGCGTTTTAATTAGCGCGGTTTTGAGTAATGCAATTAGATGGCTGAAAATTGGAGGAATTTCCATAGGACATACAGTAGTAATTGAAGGCCCTGGACAACAGGGGCTTGCTGGCATTATTGCAGCAAATGAGGCTGGTGCTTCATGCGTGATAATAACAGGTCGTTCTCATCATGAATTACGATTTGAATTAGCAAGAGAATATGGGGCTCAGTATTGCATTGATGTTGAAAAAGAAAACCCGATCGAAGCTGTCAAGGAAATAACCAAAGGGAAAATGGCAGATATTGTAATGGATACAACAGGAAATCCCGAGGGAGCTATTAATGCATTAAATCTCGTGAAAATGAATGGGGTGATAATATTGCCAGGGCTTTACGGGGCTAAAACAGAGGTACCTCTGTTGTTAGATAAAATAGTATTTAATGAAATAAAAATCTTGGGTGTGTTCAGTCACGATATTACCTCAGTCATACCCGCTATAACTCTTGTTGAATCAAGAAAATATGCCATTGAGAAAATTGTTACACATAGATTTTCTCTGGAAGAGGCTGAAAAGGCAGTTCAAACAATGGGCAGGGAAATTAAAACAGAAAATCTTATTAAAGCAGTAATTATATCTTGAAAATTATTATGGAGGGAAGAGCTATTATCCAATTTCAACTTAAAAAGGTATTGACACGTTATATGTTGAAACTGCAGAACATGAAGGTTAATTACACATAAGATATGAATATCTGTAATCAATTTAGTGTTCTCTTTTGGCTGGTAATCTCCATTTTAATTTGAGTTGAATTCATAGGTTTGAAGTGTTCAAATCTAAAGAGAGAAAGTGATCTCATCTTATTTGGGTCCAATAGAAATGACTGTACCGTTGGTTGGATTTAACGGGACATCCGTCTGAGGGCTTTTGTACAGTGATTTTGGCTGACTCCGGGGTATATGTATATTACTGATTTGATATCTTGATAATTAAACAGATCGATGGCCGGTGATTTAGCCTCCGGCAGAAAAGGTTTTTAGACAGCCTGCAAAGGTATGTATTTAATTCAAACAACTCTAAGGAGTTCACAGCGAGATGAAGAAAGGAGGGTAATTCTATGTTTAGAAGAGCATTAGTTTTCGTTGTGGTGATACTTTTAGGGATGGGAAGCTGGGTATCAAATTCACAAGGAGAGAATTATCCCACAAGGCCTATCGAAATTTTGTGCCCTTACTCAGCTGGTAGCTCTGTAGATATTATGATCAGGTTAGTTGCAGACATAGCTCAGAAATATTTGGGGCAACCAATGGTTGTAATTAATAAACCGGGTGCTTCCGGAACTATCGCTGCAGCCGAGATTATCAGCTCGAAGGCTGATGGCTATAAACTGGTTGAGCTTACAAATCTTTTCTTTGCAACGACCACAAAGACTCAAAAGGTACCCTTTAACATCAATGATCTCGAGCCATTAGTATATTTCATAGAATTAAAACACGGATTTTCTATCAAAGGGGATTCTCTTTGGAAAAACCTTAATGACTTGATGGAGTATGCAAGGAAAAATCCTGGCAAACTAAAGTGGGCTCACGTAGGCCGCGGAGGTCCTCAACATCTTTATGGTACGTTAATGTTTAGGAAAGCTGGTGTTGAAACAATTGATGTTCCGTATAAAGGTTCCCCTGAGCAGATAGCTGCTGTTTTAGGTGGTCATGTGGATGCATCAGTTTCGACCTATGGACCGGTTAAAGATCTTTTAAAAACGGGAAGACTTAGATACTTGGCCGTTTTCAGTAATAAAAGATATAGTGATCCACCGGATATACCCTGTGTAACTGAACTTGGTTTTCAGGAAGCGGGAGAACTCCCTACCCTTTTTGGTTTATGTATTCATAAAAATACTTCTGAAGAGATTAAAAGGACTCTTATAGAGACTTTCCGTAAGACTTATGAAACTCCAGAATTTAAAAAAGGCATTGAAAAACTTGGTGAAGAACCCAGATTTGGAGGACCAGAATTAATGAAAGAGGCGATCAATAAATCAGAAAAAGTTGGCGTTCCGATATTAAAGGAGTTGGGACTTTATGTAGAGCAAAAATAACAACATTAAGATCGGAAGTGGCGGGATAATATGAATCGTTTAGATCAATTAGGCGGCCTTTTTTGGTTGGTAATCTCAATTATAGTTTGTGTTGAATCGATCCGGGCCCACATTGGTAGTTTTAAAAACCCGGGCCCAGGATTTCTACCTTTATGTGCAGGGGTTGCTTTAGGTGTCTTTGCCATTATTCTTTTGACCACCAGTATCTTGAAGAAAAGAGTGGAAGGTAAAATAACAAATCCGTTTAAGGGAGTTAATTGGGGCAAAGCCATCTTGCTCCTAATCCCTCTATTTGCATATACTATCTTCTTATCCTGGTTAGGGTATCTTATTTCAACGTTTGGGCTTATGCTCTTTCTGTTTATCATAATAGAAAAATCAAGACTTTGGATTGAGATAATGATCGCCCTCATTACTGTATCGGCCAGCTACATTGTTTTTTATAGATGGCTTGGCATCCAGCTACCAAGGGGAATATTTGGGTTTTAGACCTACGTATTCAAGGAAGACTAATGGATATTCTTAACCATCTTTTTTACGGTTTTTCTATAGGACTCCAACCTGAGAATCTCTTATTCTGTTTTGTTGGATGTTTAGTAGGGACATTGGTAGGAGTTCTCCCTGGAATTGGCCCGATTGGAGCAATATCAATCCTTTTACCCGTAACATTTCGAATGTCTCCTGTATCAGCAATCATTATGTTAGCAGGCATTTTTTATGGTGCTATGTATGGAGGGTCTACTACTTCAATTTTAGTTAATATACCTGGGGAGGCTGCATCGGTTGTTACTTGTTTGGATGGTCATGAAATGGCAAAACAAGGAAGAGCTGGACCTGCCTTAGGTATTGCGGCTTTTGGGTCTTTTATCGCAGGGACACTGGGAGTAATAGGGCTCATGCTTTTCGCAGAACCTCTTGCAGAATTTGGACTAAAATTTGGTTCTCCTGAATATGCTGCTCTCATCCTTCTGGGATTGACTCTAATCACTTATCTATCACGAGGTTCTATGATAAAAGCTCTTATAATGGGGGCTTTTGGTCTCATTCTCAGCTTCATCGGTCTTGATGAAATGCAGGGGTCACCCAGGTTGACCTTTAATATATTTCGATTGATGGATGGGATCGATTTGGTCCCTGCAGCAATGGGTCTTTTCGGTATTGCTGAAATTTTAGGTAATGTTGAGCAAACTACCACTTCTGAGATTCTTAAAACAAAAATAAAGAACCTATTCCCCAATCGCCAAGATTGGATGCAGGCGAAAGGAGCCATTCTCAGAGGTTCTGTCCTTGGGTTCCTTATAGGTGTTTTACCCGGTGCAGGAGCAACAATTTCTACGTTCATGTCCTATGGTCTTGAAAAAAGAATTTCTAAGGATCCCAGCAGATTTGGAAAGGGGGCTATTGAAGGGGTGGCAGGACCGGAGTCCGCAAATAATGCTGCTACTGCCGGAGCATTTGTTCCACTGTTAACACTTGGAATACCTGCTAATGTAATAATGGCATTGTTTTTCGGAGCCCTCGTAATTCATGGAATGCGACCCGGACCCCTCCTATTGACAGATCATCCCGATATATTTTGGGGACTTATTAGCAGCATGTATATCGGGAATGGAATGCTCTTAATACTTAACTTACCTCTCATCCCGATGTGGGTACAAGTTCTGAAGATTCCCAACAGGATCCTTTTTCCACTTATCTTGCTTTTTTGTATAATAGGGGCCTACAGCCTCAAAAACAGCGTCTTCGAAATAACTATCATGTTTATTTTTGGGATACTCGGCTATCTTTTTAGAAAATTTGATTACGAACCTGCTCCGTTGTTACTCGCCTTTGTTCTCGGGCCTATGTTGGAATATAATCTTCGTCAATCGCTCATGGTTTCAAGAGGAAGTTTATTAATTTTCTTTAGCCGCCCTATTTCAGCAGTTATCGTATCTATTGCCATAGTATTGTTTATTATCTCCTTTATCCTTCATTTCACCGGAGGAAAGAGACGCAAATTACCGGCGTAAGGGATGATTAGAGAGAGCGGTAGTACAAGGACGGTTATTTATTCTATTTGTCTTGTCTACCCCAAGTTAATCATGTCTAACAAAGTATCTTTTCCTGTTTTTTATTTTAAAGGTACCGATAAACTTCCAAAGCTTGTTAAAGGTTAAGGTATGTAAATGTTTTATGGGATGGGAGATAAAAGATCATGGGGGATATAGGTATGCTCTTGAAATTTGAGATTAAAGAAAGGGGGTAGAGAAATGTATTCAATAAGAGGAAAATTTTTCGAAGATTGGAAGGTTGGCGATGAAATTGAAACGGGAGCGAGAACTGTTACTGAAACAGATATAGTCTTATTCGCAGGTCTATCCGGAGACCATAATCCGCTTCATACTGATGAAGAATTCGCAAAAAAATCCGTTTTCGGAACGAGAGTCGCTCATGGTTTTTTGATCCACTCTATATCAATAGGCCTCATTAATCAGACAGGATATTTTGACGGTACTGTAATGGCCCAACTCGGTCATAAGAATGTTTCTTTCCTGAAAGGAACTATAGCAGGTGATACCATCAGAGTCAGATGTAAAATCACTAAATTAGAAGAAACAAGTAAGAATGACAGGGGGGTTATGACTTTTGAGGCATTAATCATTAATCAAAGAGATGAAGTCGTTGCAAAGAGCGAACGAATGTTAATGATAAAGAAGCGTTCTGGCTGACAATAATTTGTAATTCTTGGAGAACATTGTTTGGTTTTTAATTAAAAAAGGGTTTTCCACTTCAAAATTTAGACGCTCGCTAATCAATGATTTTTGAACGAAGTGTTCGTGGCGATTCAGAAATTTTACACTGTAGTATATCCTGCTACCTATCTGCTCTCGAACGAATTTTCAGATCATATTAATAGGTTTAATGGAGAAGCATTTAATTTGCGATTTAAGGAGTGATGATGATCTCATCTTGTTTTAATTCAGAAGATATGATTGGACCGTTAGAAGGTGTCAAAGTATTAGATTTGACGAGGCATCCGCCAGGGGATTTTTGTACAATGATGTTAGCTGACTATGGGGCGGAAGTATTAAAAGTAGAAGATCTCGAGGGAGGAGATACTACCAGATGGTCCTTACCAAAAGGGAAGAAGTTCGCTGCTTCTTTTTTAGCATTGAATAGAAACAAGAAAAGCATGAAGCTAAATTTGAAAGAAAAAGAGGGGAGGGAAATCTTCATAAAATTAGCGCATGATTATCAGGTAATCGTAGAAGGATTTAGGCCAGGAGTAACTAAACGCTTAGGGATTGATTTTGAATCTATTAAAGAAATAAATCCTTCAATAATTTATTGTTCTTTGACAGGGTTTGGTCAAGAAGGTCCATATAAAGGGAAAGTGGGACATGACATAAATATAGTAGGAATGGGAGGAATATTAGAAATTAGCGGAAAGAAAGATGGTCCTCCTATGATTCCTGGAGTTCAAATTGCCGATCTGAACGGAGCTCTGATGTCAATAATAGGAATCCTAATGTCCATTATTAACTCAAGGAAAACAGGCCGTGGACAATACATCGATATTTCTATGTTAGATGGAATAATATTTTGGTTAGCCATGATCGTATCAAAATACTCAATGGATAAAAGACTTCCAGGGAGAGAAACCATATTGTTAAATGGAAAGCATCTTTGTTATAGAGTTTATCGAACGATGGACGACAAATATATTACCATAGGAGCGATTGAAAAGAAATTTTGGGTTAACTTTTGCAAAGCTATTGGCAGAGATGATCTCATAGAGCATCAATTTACGGATATTAACCAAAGGAACGATTTGTTAGAAGATGTTGAAAGAATATTTCTAACTAAAACCTTAAAGGAGTGGTTAACTTGTTTTGATGGCTTGGAAGTATGCCATGGTCCGGTAAATAATCTTCAGGAAGTGTTTAGTGATCCACATGTACTGTTTAGAAATATGTTGATAAAGGCTGAGCATCCAATTGAAGGGGAATATTCATGTGTTGGATTTCCAATTAAAATGTCAGATGGACAACCCAAATTTAGACTACATGCGCCAGACTATGGAGAAAACACAGAACAAATTCTTAAAAGTATAGGATACGAGGAAGCCCAAATTTGTGAATTTAAAAGTAGAGGGATTATTTAAGGGAAATAGAAAGATTATATTTTCTGAAATTCCATTTTAAATCATGAGGCTATCCAAAATCATATTTGGTTCGAACGCACTAAGAATTGGATCTAACCAATTAACACAAAAGAGTTCTTATTTTTTACCACAGTTTTTAAATTTATAACCTAAAACAACCTCTATTCTATACCATCAAGGGTTGTAGTTTGGAAAGGAATTTATTCTGCGGGGTAGTTTAGATTACTATCACTTGAATAAATATACCATAATTTTTCTATGATTGGGACTATATTAGGATTATTATCAGCAGCACTTTTTGGAATCAGTATGGTCATTATTAGGCGGGGTGTACTCAAGATTAGCCCCAATTACATAGCAATGATCTCTATTTTTACTGGTCCCCCATTTCTCTTACTCATTTCAAGTATAACTGGAGATATAACCGAGCTAAGTTGCCTTGGCTGGAAAGATTACATTTTTTTGGCCCTTTCTGGGATAACTCACTTTGCAATAGGAAGAACTTGGGCATACAAATCCATTCAAATCATTGGTTCGAATCGTTCTAATATAGTAATTACACTAACCCCTCTTATAAGTGTTATCTTGGCTATTATTTTACTAAAAGAGACTATTACACCGCTAATTTTCTTTGGAATTATCATTTCATTATCAGGTCCTCTTTTAATTGTTCTTAAAGAACAGGAAAAAGAGAATAACCAATTTAAAGATATAAGTAGACACACATTATACACTGGGATGATATATGGCTTAGGAGCTGCGACCTTTTGGGGTAGCAGTAACGTCTTCGTTAAACTTGGCTTGGAAAATAGTGGATCTCCAATAGCCGGGAGTTTAATAGCTTACACGGCAGCTTCTTTCGCTATAAGTCCTTCATTATTTATAGATGGAGAAAATAAGAGAGAAATATTAAATAAAGATAAAAAGCATCTAAAATTGGCCATTCTTATCGGTATAGCCACCTGTATGGCCCATTTGCTGAGGTACCTTGCTTTGGGATATGGATCAGTAATTGTCATCAGTTTAATGTTGCGTACACAATCTATATGGATATTACTCTTTTCTTTCATTTTTAACCGAAAATATGAGAGCTTCAGCATTTGGGTTATTTTAGCTAATGCTCTTGTAATAATTGGAACTATTTTAATTTTAATTCCTTCAGGTTAACTTCATGAATTAATAAGAAAGGAATGGATTCGATCCACTGATTAAGTAAGGGCAATTTTTTAGTTACTGTGATAAGATTGCGAAAAAATGGATTGAGAAAGATGGGATAAAATGGAATAAACGAAATCTGTCAAAAATTATTAATATCCTGATTGTCCTAACTTTTTAGGAAATCAGACTGAAAATGAAAGAAGCAGAGAGTTTATTAAAATTGAACTCATAGCCTGCTGGTCGTTAGATCAAATCTAGACCCCGGTGCCAAATTTATTTAAGGAATATCTGCAATGGCTTATACCGATGAATTGAAAAAATTAATCAAGCTAATGGAGGCAACCCGGCCTGAACGTATAGCTAAGAAAAAAGAAGGTTTGGAATTCCCTCGGATGAGTCTTGCCGAAAAGGAAAATCGACTAAGGATATTTCATCCTTCTTATAGGGAAGGTTCGCTGAAAGAATTACGGGTTGGACCGAGTAAAGGTTACAGCGTTCCACCAGAGATCTTCGAGATTCTTGAATCCTGGAGTCGTATTGATCCTGATGAAGTTGATCTTTCAAGGATTACTCTCGAAACGGATGTTCTTATTGTTGGGGGAGGGGGAGCTGGTACAGTTGCAGCCTTCTTGGCCCAAGAAAGTGGAGTAAAGGTAACCATAGCCACGAAGCTTAGGCATGGTGATGCTAACACGATGATGGCTGAGGGTGGCATTCAAGCGGTTTCGCAACCAGGTAAGGATTCTCCTTATTACCATTACCTCGACACACTGGGAGGGGGACATTTTGCCAATGTTCCTGAACTGGTTTATACCCTTGTGACCCAAGCTCCCTCTGTCATTCAGTGGCTGGAGGGATTGGGCATCATGTTCGACAAAAAGCCGGATGGGAATCTCAAAGTATTTCATCTTGGTGGGATGTCGAGGAGAAGAGATCACGTCGCTGCTGATATCACTGGGGCCGAGATCATGCGTACGATTCGGGATGAGGCCAGAAACAGGGATGGAATTCAGGTGCTTGAATTTTCTCCTGTTGTGGAACTGGTTTTGAACGAACAGGGGCATTGTGCGGGTGCCATTCTTTACAATCTCGAAACGGAAGAGTATTTTCTGGTGAAAGCTAAGGCTGTGATTCTTGCAACAGGTGGTTCTGGTCGACTGCACATCGGCGGCTTCCCGACAACTAACCACTATGGAGCAACAGGAGATGGCCTTGTCCTCGGTTATAGAGCCGGGGTGAGCGTCTGCTTCCTTCATACGACACAGTACCATCCTACAGGTGCGATTTTCCCAGAGCAGGCAGACGGGCTTCTCATCTCTGAGAAATTTCGGGGAGCAGGTGTCCATTTGCTCAATATTGATGGAGACCAATTTGTCTGCGAGACGGAGCCAAGAGATGCCTGTGCCTCCTCCATCATCAGAGAATGTACCCAGATAGGCAAGGGAGTTCCTACGTCAGCAGGAAGAGTGGGCGTATGGCTGGATACCCCAATGATTGACCTCCTCCACGGAGAAGGATCGCTGGTCAAGGAATTTATTGGTAAATATAAGCTTTTCAAAAGATATGGAATTGATATTGCGAAGGAGCCGATTCTCGTCTATCCTACCCTTCACTACCAAAATGGGGGCCTGCAGTTCAATGATAGAGGAGAGACCTGTGTCCCAGGCCTTTACGCTGCGGGGGAGGTGACTGGAGGGGTGCATGGCGAAAATCGATTGGGGGGGAACTCCCTGATGGATGTGCTTGTCTTTGGAAGGATTGCGGGAAAGAATGCGGCCCTTTATGCGAGGGAAAAGGCTCAGGATGGACGCCTTACACTTGATCATGTTCGGAAGTTCCATGAGGAATTAAAAGAGGCAGGGTTCGATCGAAAGAAGATTTCGCCCATCCTCCTTCCCGACTATTCGAACCCGCTGGTGAGGGAGAGGCAGTTGACCACAAATTATGAGGGAACATTGAGATAAGTTCCCTGACGTCATTCCCGTGCAGACGGGAATCCAGAAAAACGAAACTACTGGGTTGCTGTTTTCACAGGAATGACTTGAGGAGGGAACATTTTTCTGGGAATTACCTGCCTTCGAAGATGGCTCGTGCTGAAGCACGGGGAGCTTTATTCATACAGCGCTTGATGAATAAGTTCTAACTTCTTGCTTCAACCTTTCACCGAGTTCCTCGGCAGTGACATCTAAATCATACTGAGATTGCAGTCCGAGCCAAAATTCGGCTGATGTTCCAAAAAACGTTGCAAGCCTGAGGGCGGTATCAGCAGTAATGCCGTGCTTGCCCAGAACAATCTCGTTAATTCTCCGTGGTGGTACACCAATATTTAGGGCCAGTTTGTTTTGACTTATCCCCATTGGCTTTAGAAATTCTTCTAAAAGAACTTCGCCGGGATGTACGGGATACAACTTCTTCTTCATAACTCTCCTTCCTAATTATAGTCGGTTATTTCAATATCATAGGCATCAGTTTCCTGTCAAATAAAGCAAATGCGCCATTGGTCATTGATCCTTATGCTATATTTTCCTTCACGGGTACCTTTTAACTTTTCCAGCCTATTGGCTGGTGGTATCCTTAAACCATTAAATTGTGGGATCAGGTCTATTGCGTTGACATCGTAATACATGAAGATCATAAATGATTCGTTTAACGACAATTGCTAAGAAAATAGACCCCATGCACTTGAGGAACGGCTGCCAACAGGCAAGAATATCTTTTTCTCTTAGAACGAAAATCAGTTACTTTTTCGTCTTGGATTTCTTTTCCCTATTGACACCGGAGGCCTTATAAGGGTTAGGTTGCATTTGTGCTTGGTGTAAAGATTGAGTAGTTTCCTTTTGCTGTGGCAACCAGGGCCCCCGCAACAGAGATGCGCGACTCAAGATGGGCGATGTTCTTTCTACGACTGACCACTTCGGTGGTGCATGTGATGACTCCCGCGACAACCGGTTTGAAGTAATTCATGGTTATCTGGACGGTCGCGCAGATTTGCGTGGAGTTCAAAGTCGGGTACAGCGCTGCACCCATTCCGGTATCCGCGAGCGCGTACAGCACGGCGCCGTGGGCGACCCCGTGTGGATTGCGATGCTTATCGGCGATCTCGAGTGTGCATTTGCTGTACCCGGCGCGCTGTTCTTCAACGTGCAATCCGATCAGATCGGCATAGGGGTGCTCCATCGCGAACTCCTCAAAACAACCCAACAATGATTGAACTGCGGGTTATATTATGGGAGAATTCTAAACAAGCAAATATTCGATGTCAATCAAAATTTCGCAGATTGTGTTGTATTTTCTAATAGTTCAGCAAATTATATTTAAAATTATATTTAATCGGTAATCTCCGTTACTTGCAATCTTAATCCCTTCATAAGCATTGTTTTGGTTTTACATTGAAAATAATTCTCAAATCCCACCATCCCCCCTTTTCTAAAGGGGGGTAAGGGGGGATTAGCCATTTTCATGGTTTGAGGGTGGCCATTCGGCCATGACCAATTTGTTTGAATATTAATTTTATATTGCATATAATTATGCCCCCTCATTGATTATTGGGGACAATGATAGAAAGAGAGGAACCCCGTGGGCATCACTCAAGGCTTAGCAAAATATTGTAGCGAATTGGAATATCGTCAACTTCCTGATGAGGTGGTGGACCGGGTCAAATACCTCTTCCTTGATTTTATCGGCGTGGCTATACGGGGGGCCAGATCTGAATCTTCAAAAAGCATGTATCGCTTTGTCAGGGAGATGGGTAAAGGGAACGGTGTGATCATCGGGACAAAGGACAAAGCCCCTCACATCTATTCAGCCCTTGCCAATGGCACAGCCGGCCATGCGATTGAAATGGACGATGTGAACAACGAAGCCTCGCTCCATCCAGGCGTAGTAGTTTTCCCTTCCGCCCTTGCTACAAGTGAAATGGTTGGAACTGGAGGCAAGAGGTTTATCGAGGCTGTGGTTTTGGGATACGAAATCATGGTTCGTTTGGGAAAAGCCCTGGGACCTGAAAACAGTTATGGAAGGGGCTTCCACCCAACAGCCACATGCGGGACCTTTGGATCGAGTGTCACGGCCTCAAAGGTTTTGGGCCTCAAAGAAGGAAAAATTGCCAACGTCATGGGGATTGCCGGAAGCCAGGCCGCCGGCTCGATGGAGTATCTGGCCCAGGGGGCATGGACGAAACGCTTCCACGCAGGGTGGGCGGCTCTTAGCGGGATGGTCGCCGCCCAGCTCGCTAAGAAGGGATTTAAAGGACCCACTTCTATCATCGAGGGCAGGGATGGTTTTCTCCACGCTTACTCGAATGGGGCGGATGCAAGCAAGGTGCTGGAGGGAATCGGTTCAGGATTCGAAATCCTTCGAACATCTGTAAAACCACATGCCTGCTGTCGTTACATGCAGCCACCGATTGACGGGGTTTTAAAAATTGTAAAAGAGAATAATCTTCGACCGGATCAGGTCGAGAAGCTCCGGGTCGGTATTTTAAAAGCAGGCGCTCATCTGATTGCTGAACCAGCGAAAAAAAAATATTCTCCCCAATCGGTGGTAGATGCCCAGTTCAGCATGCCTTTTGGTGCGGCGGTGGCGATTCTTCGCCGGAGGGCTGGTCTCGAGGAGTTCCAGCCCTCTGTTATTCGATCAGAAGAGGTGAAACGGATGATGAAGCGGGTGGAGTGTTTGGTGGATCCTGACCTGGATCGGACTTTCCCAAGACAGTGGTGTGCCACGGCTGAAGTTTTCACGAAAGATGGGAAGCGTTATTTTACAAAAGTTGAATATTGCAAGGGCGATCCTGAAAACCCTCTCTCCTGGGAAGAGTTGATCGAGAAGTTTCATGACCTGAGCGGTCGTACGATGACGAAAAAGAGACGGTTGAGTATTGTGGATCAGATGAACCATTTTGAAAAGATTCAGGACATAAAAAAATGGGCGCCGATTCTCCTCGGAGATCGGTAATATACCCCTCGCCCTCCTGAAGTGTGAAAAAATTGGCGGACTGTAGCCCGGCCCATAGAGTTGGACGTCTTGTAAAAACTTTAGAATGCGGTCTTTTAAATTTGTCACATAGTCTCATAGTCCTATAGTCTTATAGTCATTTGACTAGTTGACTATCTGACTAACGACTATACGACTTGCTCAAGAGGTTCCGCCCTAAAGCTTTTCCAATCCCCCCAACCCTATGGGCCGGAACGATGCCGATTCTGGAGATGTGATTTTTTCACACCTTCAGGGGGGTAGGGAGAATTTATGGAGGTAATAAAAATGGAAGCGGTTGGATGTAATTGTGCGAAGTGTTTGGTGGCGGAAAAGATCTGCAGGCTGGAAAAGGGAAAGGGGCCTTCGTCATGTCCTACAAAGAAGGAAGGTCCAACCCTGGCAGAGGCTTTGGAAAGATATGATGATCCGGAGATAAAGGAATTTGCACGTGCGGCTTCGGTTCAGGAGGGTTCCTGTTACACCTGCCGGGATGCAGAACCGTTTGTGATGATTCCCACCAAGAGCCGAATTGAGGAGTTGATCGAATTCTCACAGAGAATGGGCTATAAGAAACTTGGCCTGGCCTTCTGCGGGGGACTTACCCTTGAGGCTTCGATCCTTTCTGAGATCCTGGAGAAACATGGATTTGAAGTCATTTCAGTTTCCTGTAAGGTGGGAGGCATTCCAAAAGAGAGGATCGGCGTGAAGGATGCGGAGAAGATCCAAATCGGCAAGTTCGAGCCGATGTGCAATCCTATTACCCAGGCAAAGATCTTGAATCGGGCCGGAACCGATTTCAATATCATGCTGGGACTCTGCATTGGCCATGATTCCCTCTTCTTGAAATTTGTAGATGGCCTGACGACCGTCTTTGCCGTCAAAGACCGGGTCACAGGGCACAATC
>Ga0315277_10001309_pt1 | contig 36552 bp, 23 predicted proteins | sample YL17G05_15_MG_FD_203695 | JGI IMG/M metagenome (GOLD analysis project Ga0315277, IMG submission 203695) | Sediment microbial communities from Yellowstone Lake, YNP, Wyoming, USA - YL17G05_15 | ecosystem: Environmental > Aquatic > Freshwater > Lake > Sediment | place: USA: Wyoming | collected...
GAACTTCTACGGAGTAATGGTAATCGTTATCTTGTTCATTTCCCGCCGCGATGAAACAGGTCATCCCGGCCGCCGCGGCTGCATCAATGGCCTGGCACACCGGGCCTGAGCCATCCATAAAAGTGCTCGTCCCGCCATAGCTCATAGAGAAGATATTGCAGTCCACCTCAACCGCCCTGTTTATCGCCTCAATCATGTCGGTATCGGATGCGGAGGCATAGACATCGTCGCCGATCTTGTAGAAATAGAGCGTAGCTGCCGGTCCGCAGCCGACATACGTTCCGCCCGAGAGGGCGCCGCTGCCTACAGCCGAGCCGGTTACGTGCGTCCCGTGATCGGTTACATGGTTTCTAACATCTGTCCCCCAGGTGGCCGGGCCGGTGCCGTCGGTCATATCGTATTTCTCGGCAGGCGTCGGAATATCGGCGTGCGTCAAATCGAGCCCCGAATCTGCAATGGCGATCTTTACGCCAAGCCCGGTCCTTGCATCCACTCCGATTCCGGCGTGGACCATATCGACATTGGTCTGTTGCGAGGCAAGATCATTCAGCGGTTTGTTGGCAGACTCCGTCGATTCCAGCCTGACAAAACGCCCGTCCCGGCGAATAAGGTCAAGGCTTGAATAAGCGACCGTCGCCAGGTGAAAGCCAATCTCATGCTTTCCTGGAACGGCCGGGACAAAAGTCTCATGAACGACAACGCCCTGCTGCTTGAGCCTGGCTATCTCGTTGCGGGTTAGACGCTGCTTGACATACAGCGCGCAGTCCTCGCCCGCAAGGTTCTGAGGGTTCAGGCCCATTCTTCTCAGCCTCTGGGAGTGTTCCAATGGGGACTGGTCCGACGAGCGCACCTTCTCCCTCTGATGCGCCAGAATGACTTCGGAGACCTTAATATCCTTCGCAAGGCAGGCAACGGGGTAAAAAAACGAAAAAATGACAAAGATTTGAATACTCTTGGCTACTGCCGACGGCTTAAACATACCTCCTCCTTCGGAGATCATAATTCCAGAGCTTGCCATCCTCCATGAACCACTTATTAGAAAAAAACAACGACACTTCAATTTAGCAGAAAACCCTCGTAATGTCAAGGCAGTGTGTGAAAAATCGCCTGCAGAACCGCTTCTACGGGGCTTTTTGCGTTATTGAGCCGGGAAACGCAGTACCCAAAATAACTGCCATGTCCTGCAAAAAAGGCTTATCCAAGCCATGTTTACTGACAGGACTTCTGGCGAATCAGGATTATGCGGCTACAGTCTTCTATCGAGCTTTCGGTAGCTTATTGCCTCTGCGATGTGTTCCGGGGCTATCTGTTCGGCACCGGCCAAGTCGGCTATTGTGCGGGCTACTTTGCAGATCTTATCGTGCGCCCGGGCGCTGAGGCCCAGTTCCGTCATCGCCTGCTTGAGGATGAGCTCGCCAGCCGAATCGAGCGGACAAAGCTTCTCCGTCTGTTTATGGCTCATACCGGCATTGGTCATAATTTGGCCGTCGCCGAACCGCCCGGCCTGGATGTCTCTGGCCCGCATCACCGCCTGTCTCATCGAGGCCGAATCGAGCTGGCCCGACTTCGAGCGGAGCTTGCCGAAACTTATCGCGGGGACCTCGATATGAATATCGATCCTATCGACCAACGGCCCCGAGACCTTCGAGAGGTAGCGCGCTATCTGGCCCGGCGTGCATTTACAGCGCCTCGCATCGCTGCCGAAGTACCCGCAGGGGCACGGGTTCATCGCGGCTATGAGCATGAAACGAGCCGGGAATCTGATCGTCTTCTTCGCCCGCGAGACAAGGACAAAGCCATCCTCCAAAGGCTGGCGAATCATCTCGAGAACATGCCGCGGAAACTCCACAAACTCATCGAGAAACAGTATCCCGAAATGGGCGAGCGACAATTCACCCGGCCGCGGGTTGGTTCCGCCGCCTATCAAGGCCGGCCCACTGGCCGAATGGTGCGGCATTCGCACGGGGCGGGTCGCAAGCAGGGGCTTGCCCTTGCTCAACAGCCCCACCGATGAATATATCTGCGTCGTCTCAAGCGATTCAGCCAGGCTCAGAACCGGCAGGATAGTCGTAAGTCTCTGGGCCAGCATCGTTTTTCCGGCGCCGGGCGGGCCTATCATCATAATATTGTGGCCGCCCGCTGCGGCTACGGTCAGGGCACGCTTGACGCTGTGCTGGCCCTTGACGTCGGCAAAATCGACGTCATAGCTCGAAGACACGGAGAAAAGCTCGTCGATATCAACCGTGGTTGTCTCGAGGGGCAACTGGCCGGCCAGGAAGCCGGCAGCCTGCGTCAGAGAACCGACCGCAAAGACCTCCATCTCCTTAACGACCGCCGCTTCTTCGGCGTTCTCCAACGGCACTATCATCCTGCGAAAACCGTTCGCCGCCGCGGTCATCGCCATACTCAAAACGCCGTTTACGGGGCGAACCCGTCCGTCGAGCGCCAACTCGCCGAGGATAACGATGTCGTTGGTGTCCGGGTTCACAAGGATTCCCTGGCCGATTAATATCCCCAGCGCTATCGGCAAGTCGAATGCTGGCCCGGCCTTTTTTACGTCTGCAGGGGCAAGATTGACCACCGACTGTGTCTTGGGATACCTGTAGCCGCTATTGACAATTGCGCTTTTGACCCGCTCGGTGCTCTCCTTTACCGCGGCATCGGGCAGCCCCACGATCACGGACTTCTCGAATCCTCCACGCGCGACGTCAACTTCGACCTCGCAAATCACCCCCTCGATTCCTTCCAATGTAACGCTATGCAGCCTCGCCAACATATCTACCCCTTCATTTTGTGTAGGAACGGGTTATTCTAAGTTTTTCTCGGCCTGCCCGCAACCAAATTTGAACATTGAAAAGGACCCACTGACAGAAACTGTCACCCGCGCCGCAAATTCCGCCCCATTTTGCCCCCATCAGGACCAGTCACATCAACCACCCGCCTCGGCGGGTTCATCATCCTCGATTCAATCGCCAAACAGCAATTGCGACTCTGTCGGCATCCGGGCTAATCTTGCTTGGTTCCAAGGCGAATTCTCGCATACCGCAGATTCGGGTCATCATCCGCAATGCCGAACAAATCGATCGTATCCGACGGAGCCGAGCCGCCACGCACGGTGTTCGTGAAGAAATTCCCAAAAGGATGCTTCAGAGCAAGCCGGGTAAAGTCAATCCGAGTCGAATCTGTCGTTACACGACCGACATAATTCCCGAAGGCCTGCGCACCTGGCTTGCCGCCCGTGGCGCTAACGATGACATAGAGGCCGCCATCGCTGCTGATATGGAAGCGTCCAAAGGACGGCTCTATTGCCTGCGAATCCGGCGTAGTCTCAGTTAGCGTTCTTCTCGATGCAACCTTGCCGGCCTTTACGACTACGTATTCCAGTTGCGCGGTCATATCCTCGCCCGGGAAGTACTTGTCGCGGATGAAGGCGTATTGATGCGGACGCTTTAGATAGAGCAGGTGGGCCGAACCTGCTTCATCAATATAGAGGTCCAGGTTGGTGATATGGCCGCACGTCTGTTCGACCGTATCGATTTCTATCGGGGCGGCAAAATTTGCATCGTTGATATTCGGCGTCCACGTGTAAAACAGGCGACGAAAGACGTAGTCCCAGTTGTTTTTGAGCTTCTCGAACTTGAGCTTGCGCCATTCCTCGACCGGCTCGACGATATCGCCGATTGCCATGACGTGCGCGGCCCCGGCTCGAAGCGCGACCTGCGGATAGCAGGAACGTATAGGAAACTGGATTTTGCCCTTCTGACGCCATTTGCCCGCGGCGTCACGGTAGGAAACATATTGCTCGCCCGTCCCGGCGTGAATGTTGAGCAGGAGCAATTCGCCATTGGCGCCGCCCGCCGTGCCGGGGTCAGCAGGTCGCGGCAGGTCGGCGGCGAATCCCCGGTAGGAATGGTCGGTGAACTGCGCCCCATCAGCCCAGACTGGCGAATGTTCTTTGGGCGATCCCCCAGGGTCAGCCGCATCGAACTCGAGCACGACCGGCTTGCATCGCCCGTACTGCGTTCCGGGCGGCTCGGTCGAAGGATTTGCAGATAGAAAGACCGACCCATTCTCAAAAACAGCAATTGGGCATGGCTCTCGCTGCCTGAATTCCTTTTCGCTCTGCTCAAGCCGCCATTTATCTGCTGACCGCCGCCACAACTGCCATCTCGTATTGCACAGGAGCGGAACGTCTTTGCCCGTTTCTATAATCGAGACGTACACATCCTGCCCCTGCCTGGCAATCACCGTCGAGCCGTAGCACCACAAAGGCCCGGCCCCGTTGTTGGCGGGGGCATAGCTGGTGACAACCTCCTCGACCTCCACGACGCACTCGGGACCGCCGGCCTTCGCCTCGGCCAGCGATACCGCCGTCAGAAATAGAAACAAGCCGACCTGCCGCGATCCCCTGGGGACGGCACGCCTTCGAAACTCACCGTTCTTCCGCCAACTACCCATCGTATCCTTGCCCTCCAAGACTGCGCTCACCCATCAGGCCGCTTTTGCCGGGCCAACCACAGTCGCCTTAGAAGACTTTATTCCTGTCAACGACGAATTCGTTCACCTTTTTTATCACGCTCTTCTTGCCGGCTCGTTTGCCATCAGTTTTGATCTCAACGTGAGACCGAGCCTGCTCTTGCGCATCAGCTTCGAGCTTCATCCGTTTGCTCTCTTCGCAGGCCAGCTTCTTCTCGGCTTTCGCCAGGAGCTTTGCCAGGCTTGCGGCCTTCGTCTCCGCCTTGACGCACCGTTCGGCCTCGACCTTTGCCTTTTCTTCGGCCCTGACCCTCATTTTGATCTCGGCCCGCAGCTCCTCTTCGGCGCGGTCACGGGCCTCGATACAGGGACGAACCTTCTCTTCAATCTCATTCAGGCGTTCAGCCGAGGCCAGTGCGGCCTCTTCGGCCTCAAGCCTCGCGGCCTTCTCCGAATCGCGCATCTGCTCGGCCCTGATTAGCGCCAGAGCCGCCGCGTCGGCCCTCTTCTCGGCCCTGGTTATTGTATCTCTGTAGAACTTCGCCTCTTCCTCGAATTTGGAGCGTGTCTCCTGCTCAACACTGGCCGTTGCTTCGATCTGCGCATCGAGCTGCTCCTCAGCCTCGCATCTGGCTTTAATTTCGCCTTCGAGCTTGGCCTGCAAGGCCGTCATTTGCGAGTCTTTGAGCCTGGCCTGCTCATTCAGATCAGCTATTTTTTCAAGGTACTGCTTCTTCTCAAGCTTCACCCTTAACTTGGCCTCGGCCTTTGCTATCCGCTCGGCTACGCCGTCGGCCTTCAATTTCAACTTGGTTTCGGTCTGCGCCCTGGCATCGGCTTCGCTCTGAGCCTTCGCCTCGGCCTTCGCCAGCTCGTCGGCATCGCGCTGCGCCTGCTCTTCGGCTATGCTCAACGCTTCCTTATAGAATTCGATCTGCTCGATTAGTTCAACCTTTGCCCGCTGCTCGGCGCCTTGTGCGGCCAGCTTTCCTGCTTTGAGTCTTTCCTCCAATTCGACCCTGGCCGCGGTTTCATCCTGGGCCTTAGCCTCGGCGGCGGCTCGTTTCTCCGCCTCCAGATGCACCTGCTCCTCGGCTGCGCTGACGGCTTGCTCAAGCGATTTGATCTTCCGCTCAGCCTCAGCCCTGATTGTATCTTCGGCCCTGGTAACGGTTTGCGTCCGAGCGCCGGCTGCGGCCTCGGCGCCGTAAGGCGTCCCTGGCGGGACTTGACGCCTTGCTTCAATCTCAGCCGAGAGCCTCTTCTCCGCCTTCTGCCCGGTCTCCATCAGCGACCTAATCCGCTCTTGCGCTTCAGTTAAGGCATCGTTTCTCTGCTGCGCAAGGTCTTCGGCCTCAAGGCGGGCCTTCCTCTCGGTCTGGACCAGCGCCTCCGCCTCCCGCCTGGCCTTGGCCTCAGCTTCAATCTTCTCCCGCGACTCGACTATCGACTTGGCTTTGGCGCTGAGCCGCTTAACCATATCAGCTTCACTGACATCCTGCTCGCCCGGCCTGAAGAACAGAGGCTCGGCGAACTGAACCGCAAGAAAACGAATCGACCTATCCACGTCCGCCACCCGGCAGACCGTCCCCATCCGATTAAACAGTACGGTATCGAACGATTCGGCTGAATCAAAGTGCGGCACGCCGAAGCTCGTATGTATCGGCTGGCCTAACTGCGGACAATTCTCGTTCGCCCGGCAGAGCAGCCCCATGCCTCCGCTGGCAAGATCGACTATCTGGCCGGGCGAAGGCTCCCGCTGTGCGCCGCCGGTGAAACGAACCGGCCAGCGGTAACGCAAACGCTGTTCGGTCCTGTGTTCTCCGGTCTTTTCCATTCCTAATACCACAAAATCCTTTTTGCCTGTATTACGCGTCCATCGCCCTTACAAATACTGTTACAGCCCGCCTCGGTCAAGCATTTTATTCCCACACAAAAGCACCGAACGCCCCATGGAATTGGGACGAATCTGCCCGAGATACTTGCCTCTGTTTCTTTCGTGTCCCCGCAAGGTGAATTTCTCCGCGAAGACCGCCGTCAGACAAGCCGTTCAGGACTCGGATGTTGACCGTTCCTTTTCGGTTCCCTGCCTTCTGCTTCTTGTCTTCGCATTACCCACCACGTCCAGTTAAACTGCTCAGGCGCACGCCGGACGCGGTCTTCAAGGATGCGGGCGAACGCCAGCGTGACGTCGGAAGCGTTTGCATCTCCGCCGTCTTCTGAACTGCAGCAGATTGGCGCCAGTATCTCTACGATGTGCCTATCATCAGGCGTCCGAGTAATGAAAGCCGGCAGAAATGCAGACCCCGCGTGCAACGCCACGCGTGCGGGGCCGGACGCTAAATACACCTCTTGGCCGAGGAGCTTCGCTCTTACGCCTTTTGTTCCCGGCTCTCCGGTCGGCGCGATCTGCAGTATTTCATTTCGTTTCAGACATTCGAACATCCACCGCAAGTCGTCGCCCACAGTGCCGATGTTGTGGAATCTCGATGAAGTGCGGAGTCGCAATTTGCTCAAGACACGGGGGATATCATCATATTTGGCCGAGAGCACGTTCATCGGATAGCCCTTCAACGCCAGGGCAATGTGCAGAAAACGCTCATTTCCAAAGTGAGGCACCGCAAGCACCACTCCGCGACCGGCCTTTAACGCTTGGTCGAGATGCTCAAGACCACGAAACTCCACCAGTTTGGCAAGGCTATTTCTGCTAATTCGCGAAAAGAGGAAAAGCTCAAGCAGGCACTTCTGATGGTTGCACCAGAATTGCTTGAGAATCTGCCGAATTTCATTCTCATTTTTATCGGCTAATGCCTCACGCATGTAAGTAAGATAGACCTTACGGCTTCTGCCGCGGCCTACGTATCCCACCCAATACCTTGCGTATCCGAGTATCGAGCCGGTTATTCTGAATGCTCTGCGAGAGTCTCCTATGGCGCATACTACCACGCTCATGAAGAAGTAGTATGCAACCATAATTGCCTTTGCGATCGGCCCCATGTCATTCCCGTCCTGCTTCTCCCGACTTAGCCGTGATTCGACCAACAAGGCCTCTAAGCTGCCTGGCGAATTGAAGGTTCACAACATCGCTGACAAGCGGATGCGTCCGTCGCCACAGGGCATCACAGCCGGCGCACAGAGCACAGGAGTCACTGTGGCGCTCCACAAGCGCCCGGCGCAATTCACGCAAGCCCTTGCCCAGCCATATCTGTCCGGGATCCTGGACTTTCAAGTCCCCGAGCACCACCCTGCCGTTCAGGTCCCCGCAGCACAAAAGGACCCTGCCATCCCACGCTACACTCATGCTCTGCCAAAGTGTTTGGCAGGGAAAGTAGCAGGCACCGCGCGGTCTGGCGGCGATATCAGTCTTTTCCCCCGCCCACGTGTGCGGGTAGAACACTGAGAATCCGTTCAGCGGCAGCTTTCTAAACCTCCGCACAAAATCCGCACTTAGGCTAAGTGACGGCGGATTGCGCGGATCGAAAGGCTTGATAACCTGGAGCACTGCGTGCGGCCGCTTGCTCCCCAGCTCTTTTTTTGCATGCAAGAACTCGATAATGTTCGATAGCGTCCGGTCGAAATCCGCACCCACCCGAACACGTTCATACTCTTCCTTGGTTTCTCCATCAAAGCTAAACGAGATGTCGGTAAGTCCCGCCTTTATGATTTCTCGGCTGAGATATCGTGTAAGCCGAGTCGCATTTGTATGGATGCATGTTCGCAGTCCGTTGGTATTCGCATGGCTTACCATCGCCGCAATGTCCTTATGCAGCAACGGCTCACCTGCAAGAAACAGCCGAATCTCAGTAACCCGCATTTTGCTGGCCTTGTCTATCAGGCGCTTATACAGGTCCCAATCCATATACCCCTTCGGCCGGGAGTCGTCCAGGGAACAGATACTGCATCGCAGATTGCAGCAGTTTGTGGGCTCTACGTTCCAGTAATAAGGTGGGTGGCTAATCTCGACGGACTTGGCGTACCACGCAAGTTTCCATCTGATTGTATGCCTGAGTTTTCGCAGGGAGGAACTCATAGCTATCTCTCGTGTATCCGGAATCTTCTCCTGTCCCGAGCCGTTACGAATGTCCGTTTAGCTTTGTACAAGAGCCAATAGACTGGTTCAAGCCAGCGTCGATCGAAGAGGAACAGTGCCGTACGCGACGTCAGCAACCGAAACAGCCAGCGAGGCGGCTGTCTGACCGCAATAGAACAAAGGAGATTGCAATATGACGGCTTTTGCTCCATGTAGTGCCGTTGATAGATGGCTTTGTAGTGTTCTTCATCAACCAAACCGTCTTTTTCCGCTTTAATCGCGATCTCGGTGCCGGGATACAACATCAGCGAGAATATCTGAAACAACGCAGGCCGAGGCAGGTCCCGGATTAGCCATGCCGAGCGGACCGTATCCTCACTCGTTTCGTAGGGATTATCTATTATGAAATCATAAATGGGCGTCATTTGCGCCTTATGCTTCGTTACAATCTTTGCCGCCGCCGCAACCTTCTCCGCGTTCGCCCAGGTTCTTTCGTAGAGCTCGAGGATGCGCGGGCTGGCGGACTGCACACCGATCTCTAATTGCGCCAGACCTGCTGCTACGAGGCATTCCATTTTTGCCTCGGTTATGCTTGGCGGAGTAGCCATTGCGCGGAACGGCAGGCCGATCTCCTTTCGATACCGCTCGCTAAACTCCTCTATATCTTCGAGCGTTCTGCAACTGAGACATTCATCGTCAAAAATAATGTAGTGAGGATTATACTTCTCAACCCCCAAGTGAAGGTCCTTCATGACCCAATCAGTCGAGATAGTGCGACAATATCCTTTCGCCCCTCCTATGAGCCTGAAAGCGCTGTTGCCGCAGTATGTACAGTTTCTCGGGCAGCCTCTCGTGGTCGTCGTTTGATAATAAGGCGCGCCGGGACTAGTGGCGTCGTTCATCAGGTGGTGCACCTTCAGTTTCTCGTCTATGGGTACGATCTTTGAGCGGTCTGCCGTGATGGCATAGTGGCTTTCCACGAAGGAATCCAAGATGGGGAAATCTGCCGGATTTTGGACCCAGGGCCGGGCTGAAGTCCGCTGAATCTCGCCGTCCTTCCGACTCCAGATGTTATGGATACCCTCGGCGGAACCATCGTTGGCCAATCGTTCAGCCAGCTCCGGCAACGCTTCTTCCCCTTCGCCGACACATATCAGATCGGCGTGCTGCAGACATTGCTCGGGACAGACGGTCGGATGGATGCCGCCCCAAATAATTGGTGATTGGATTCGCTCGTGCAGGGTTTCGGTTATCTGAACAGCCGCCTGGAAGAAGTTCGTCATAAGCGACACGCCAATCAATCCACAATCCGAGCATAGGTCGCTCAAACTCGCCAGAGCCTCCTCCCTATATGGCTTATCCTTGAAGCGGATTCGAGCGTACGCCTTTGGGTAGGCGGGGGCGAAAACGAGTTTTACCTCGTGCCCGGCCTCTTTCAAACAGGCCGAGAGCAGTCTTACCCCGAGCGAAGTTATGCTGGAATAGGGCGAGATCAGCGCTACTTTCATCGGTCGTTCCTCCTCTTAAAAACTCGCTTGATCGCACCCGTGACGCACGCTTTCAATCTCCAGGCATAGACGTACAGTCGCAGAAGCACATCCAAATAGCGGGTCTTGGCGTTTCCATAGAACAAATGGCCGAGCTCTTCCGACGTCTGCGCCCACAAATCATCGTCGGCTTTCAGCATACCCTCTTTCACAGCCAGCCGATGAATCTCTGTATAAGGCTCTACGCGCACGGCGCCGAGTAAGACTCCTCTTAGTCGCTTGCGCAGCACCAGCTTAGCCCGGATTACGAAGCCAAGCGTTCTTAGAAATCCTGTAATTGTCTGGCCGGGAGGATTCAGAAAAAAGTTGTAACTGACGTTCATTTCAGGAACCGTCCGAGTGATCCGCCAGACACGGCGTATATCGGCTACGGTAATGTCTTTGCGAAGCATTCTAAGCGATGTCTCACAAAGTCCGTCGGGTGAAAAAGAAAAATCGCAGCACCCCGCCTTCACAGCCAGTCTTACCAGCTCTTCCGAAAGATACCTCTCGTTGAACCACGCAGACCACGTAACGCGCAGACCTGTCCGCAGAATCTCCCGGCAGATTTCCTCTGCGTGCTCCGCCGGCATGTTAAAGACAGGATCGACGAACATAACCGTTCTGACGCCGTATTTCTCAACCAGCTCCTGCAGCTCCGCAACCACCGCCTGCGGAGAGCGCGACCGTGCTTTCCCGCCATTGAGGTAGGGATAACTGCAATAGGCGCACCGTACGCCGCATCCGCGCTTGCTTTGAATGCCGATAGTATCGGCTTGCCCAAGGTAGCTATCCATATCAAACAAGTCCCTGCGGGGATTGGGCAGCAGGGAAAAGTCCGGCAGACCTGCTGCGCCGCTAAATGAGAATGAGTCGGCTCCGTTGGTGCGGTAATACACGCCTCGCACGGGAGGCGTGCGTTTGAGGTCTTTGAGCAGGGAAGGAAGTATCTCCTCCGCCTCCAGGTAAATGCCAAAGTCAACTTGTGGAAACAGCTTCATAAGCTGTTCCGGGAACATAGAAAAACCCGGCCCGCCCAAAATAATAGCAGCCTCTGGAGCGTTTTCTTTCGCAAGGCACACAGCCCGGCTGAAGGCCGGATGGTAAACGTACGGGTCACGAAATTGAGTAGTGTCAATATTCCTCAGAGAGAACCCAATCACCTCCGGTTTAATGCTCGCTATGCGCGCCCTTAAAGCCTCCCAGGGGTCCTTCTCAACGTTTTGATCCAGTACGTGCACTTCGTGCTCCCGGCAACGCGCGGCCAGATACGCCAAACCAAGTGGAAAGACAGGCTTTTCTTTCCGACCGAGATATGTCTGTACTAAGAGCAACCTCATATCACACACACTCTGTATCATCTGCGGCTTCCAGGGCCTTTAGAGACAGCAGACCCCAGCCAAGCCTATGCATCAAGATAATCCCAACCACCACAAATCCTCCGAGTCCCGCGAAGCACGCCGCCCACGACCCGCCTGCAAGCAGAGCACAGGCTATACCTGCCAGGAAGGAGACGCTGGGGGCAATAACAACGCCTGAAAGCGGAGAACCGCCCAAATATCGAGAAAGAACGACAGAGCCCACAATCACAACCGTAAGATCGCAAGCGATCGAAGCGAGCGCGGCGCCGGCGTAGCTCAGCACAGGGATAAGAATCAAAGTAGCTACTATATTCACGAGTGTGGCAGCCACAGTAATCACCAGATAAGTGCGCGTTCGTTTAACGGCAATAAAGGTCATGCCATATAATATGTCAAAGGTCTTAAAAACCGGCGATATCGCAAGCAGGGCTAGAACTGGGCCAGCCGGGGAAAAAGCTTTTCCGAATAGCAGTATTGTTATCGGCATGGCCAGAAAATAGAGGCCCATAAATATAGCCAAATTCCAGAAGAACAAATAAATGAATAGCGTGCTAATACCACGGCGCAATACATCCCGGCCTTTGGCCGCCGCTCGGCAGAGTCCGGGATAGGCCGCAGTAAGTATCGCCCCGGTAGGAAGCATAACCATGCCGATAACCCTCATGGGCAGGCCGAAGAAGCTCGTGGCCTCTGGACCTGCGAACCATTTCAGAAGGACAACACCTATAGGGAACCTAATGGCCAGCACACACACGCTCAGTCCAAGAGGCAGGGATGCCCAGAATAGGAGCTTCAGAAGCTCTTTGTCGGGGGCTAACCGGATGTGAGTGCAAAACCGCCTCACTAACGTTATGGCGATACCGGCGCGTAGGATCGCCGCGAATAGTTGTCCGGCAAAAACGCCCGGCAAATGCCAGTCAAAATGAATTACTACAAACAGAGCCAACAACTTAAACGCAAATCCGGTGCCTGCGACGAGCACGTCCCAGTGCAGTTTCTCGAACGCCAGTAAAGCCGCTCTTGCCGGATCCAGCAGAATCCGATCAACCGCCGACATTGTAAGGACGCACAGGACAAAAGACGCCAGTTCCGCCGGAGCGAAATTGAGGAAGACCGCAGCAATAACCGTGAAAGGAATTGTTCCGGCAAAAAGAAGGGCTCTGAGCAAGTGCATACTGCCAAACAGGGCCGCTTGACGCGACTTATAGTGTACCGCTTCACGCACGCAGACCTGACCCAGTCCTATGTCAACCAAGGGACTGAAGAATCCCGCTACTGCAAGGATATAAAAGAAACTACCCAAGCCTGCTGGAAGCAAATAGCGGCCGAGTATAGCACTTATGATAAGACCGCTTAGGGTATCTATGGCCCTGGTGGATAAGGCGGAAAACGCATTACCTGTGAGCCGGCGGGAGTAACGACTGAGTGAGGCAAGTGCTCCGGTGGCTGCTTTGTCTGGAGCCGCAGCCTCAATACGCATAGTATCCTTTTCTCTTTCAGGCAAGTTTGCTGTTACCTTTCGAACGTACTACACAGAAGCATGCTGCGGAAATGTTGTCCCCCGGCTATCCTTCAGCTTTGTTACAACCAATCGAGCATAGCCCTTTATCTAACATTTCCCGTATAAACACTCAAAAACCATAATCTCAGTCCCTTCCATATCAATAACAGTACTCGAATCACCTCGAACTGTCAAGGGCTAACGCAGTTTACTTCTAAAGAAACCACCTGCTCGACCTTGTCCCATCCGGCAGCGTTGTGCTTTCCGCCTTGACTTTCGCCCGACGTTTTCGTAGCATAATCCTAATTCTGCCGGCCTCTTGGGCTAAGAAGCAAGTTCTCCTAAGAAGAGTCGTGTGAACAAACTCGGTGAAACCGACGGGGACGGAGTCTGGAGATATTTCGGTCCCAGGGCGATCCTAATTGCTGGTACGGCGTTTATCCGAGTCATATCGTATGTTACTCAAACGGACCGAATTCGACGGTGGTAAGAGCCATAAGTCCTTGGCACGTATGATCTTACATCAGGCTGTCATTTTGACTGAGCGCAGCTTCGCCATTTTGGGTAAAGTAGAATCCGGCTTCCCGTTACGTGCGATTCTTGCCCTTAGGTACAGATGCTTCGTCCCCGGGGGACGAGGCAAGATGGCAATAATTCGGCCATTTTGAGGGTAAAACCGTGAAGAAACAGCCGCTACAGGAGATAGAAATGAAGAATATTTTATCAAGAGGCCTTAGGTTTTGTGTCGAGAACGGAAGTATGCTTAAAAGCTTAGTCATTTTGCTGGCCGTTGTTATTTTGCTTTCTCCGGGGTGCGCTGCCCAGAAGGCGACTTCCGATAACAAGCGCGAATCAGGAGAAACTGATGCTGCCGTTAGTAAGGATAGCCAAAATGATGAAATAGGAGCAGTAGAAAGGCAGAATGCAACCCGGGTTTCAGAGTTTATTCTTGGGACGGGTGATGAATTGCAGATTACCGTCTTTCGCAAGGATGAGCTTAGTCAAGCCGTCCGTATAGAGCCTTCCGGCAAGATAATGTATCCTCTTACCGGAGACATCCAGGCGGCGGGACTGAGCATCTTTCAGTTAAGGGATAAGATCCGCGAGGGCCTGTCTAAATATATTGTTAATCCTCAGGTAGTTGTGAGTATCGTATCGGTCAGGAGCCAGAAGATTATTGTTCTTGGCGAAGTCAGCAGGCCGGGATTCTTTCAACCTGAAACCTCTGTGAACACGCTGGAGGCAATTTCCCAGGCGGGAGGATTCACGCAAGACAGCGAAGAGAGAAGCGTTTTGCTTATCAGGGGCGGGATGCAAAAGCCCGAATTGAGAAGGCTCGATCTACAGAAAGCTTTGAAAGAGGGTGATTTAAGCGACAATGTCTTGCTTCAGAGCGGCGACATCGTATATGTGCCCAATACCTTTATCTCGGATGTATCCAGATTCTTCGCACATCTCTCTGCTATAATTACACCTGTTGTGGAAATAGAGAGGGGTTATCTCTACGGGGATGAGATTATCAGCGGTAGAAGCGGCAGTGTTCTGGCCAAATAAGAAAGCGGATGGAATTTGGCAAGTGAACGAGAGGACCAGGCAAAAGAGCCAAAAGACATACTATGTCTCTATCTTACAGAACGAAAATCCTTGTCGATCATACCCTCGGCCTTATTGTCGTTCTGGTGCTTAAGTTCGCTGCAAAGGCCCTGTCGCTTATCCTTCGCAGGGACCATTCAATCCCGCAAAACCCCCGGTCTATTGTTGTGGCCAAACTTGTGGGGCTCGGATCGATCGTTTATAGCGGGATTCTCTGTCGTGCCCTGAAGGAAAGGTATCCTTCCGCGAAGATTATCTACATTACAAGCCGAGAAAATGAGGGACTCGCGAAAAGGTTGTACGGCGTCGATGAGGTTCTGTGCATAGAGGCTAACAGCTTATTCTCTATCATCAAGAGCGGGGTTGGCCTTGTTTTACGCCTGTGGCGCCGCCGGCCTGAATTATACTTCGACCTTGAGGTCTATTCGAGTTTTTCGGCGACCCTGGCGACGGTCAGCCTGGCGAGGAACAGGTATGGCTTTTACCGGAAAAGCGCCGGTTTTAAGAAAAATCTTCACACTCACATGATCTTCTTCAATATCCAAAGGCATATTTCTGAAATGTACTCTCAGATGGCTTTGTGTGTTAAGGCAAAGCCGCACCGTTGCGTAAAGGGCGTATTTGCCCCGACGGACAATGGCAGAAAGGAAAGCCAAGCCCTGCTGAGCTCTTGGATTCCAGACGGTTATAAACTGGTCTTGGTGAATATGAACGCCTCTGAATTATTGTTCGAGAGGCGTTGGCCCTCGGAAAGGTGGACCGATTTCCTGGCTCAAGCGGCGGAACGTTGGCCTATGCACGTATGGCTGCTGGTAGGTTCGCCCAGCGAGGCGGCGTATGTCTCGGGAATCCACGAAAGACTTCCTGAAGAAACCAAGATGAAGGTCCATAACGTGGCGGGTAAGCTTTCTCTGGAGGCTTTCTTGGGATTAGTGGAGAGATGCGACTTGATGATTACAAATGATTCGGGACCCCTTCATATTGCTCTTGCCCTGGGTAAGCCCACCGTATCCATGTGGGGCCCGGTATCTCCTAACAGTTATGCGCCGAGGGAAGGGGTGCACGAGGTTATCTATACTCAAACCTACTGCTCGCCTTGTTTGCATCAGGCGGATTTTCCGCCCTGTGAGGGCAATAACGTATGCATGAAAAAGATCACCGTTGCGAGCCTGCTGCAGGCAACTGAGCGAATCTTGGGCAGAGAGGCGGAAACCCTCCCCGGATCAGATAATGCGGATGGAGTACATATCACCTGCGAGAACCTGGTTGACTTCAATCCGGTGATTCTCCACGGAAACTTTGAACTGTAACCCAACAGCGAACATATTAGCTGGCTTCGATATGCGATTGATCAAACGTTCGTTCCGCCTGGCAAGGAGCATCCTTGCGTCCAACTTCCGGCGCCTGGATTTTCCCTACCAAATCACCTTTGCTGTAACCTACAAGTGTAACTCCAGGTGCAAGACCTGTAATATCTGGAAGAAGGCGCCGCAAAACGAGCTTACCGCGAGCGAAATCAGCCAATTCTTCCAAAAGAGCAACCGTTTTGCTTATGTTGACCTAACAGGGGGCGAAGTCTCTTTAAGGCCTGATTTTGTGGAGATTGTCGGGACGATTCTGGACCACTGCAAGAACCTTCGCGTGCTGCACTTTGCCACGAATGGCCTGCATACCAATAAGATTGTCAACTGCGTCGAGTCAATCATGAAGATGAATCCCCCGAAGCTGATTATCACCGTCAGTCTGGACGGCGACAAGGAGCTGAATGACTCTATTCGGGGTATCCCGGGGGCATGGGAGCAGCAGGTGGCGACTTTCAAAGCTCTGCGTGTAATTCCCGGTGTCCAGGTAGTTCTGGGGATGACGCTATCCCGTTACAATTTCGACAAATTTGAAACCGCTTTCCAGTCGGTTAAGAAAGAATACGGCCGGCTCACTTATAAAGATTTTCATTTGAACATCGCACATTCCTCCGGCCACTACTATGACAATGAAGATCTGGCGGTCGATGAAATGCTCGTGGATACCGTTGTGGAACAAGTTAAGAAGTACATGAAAGCTCGTGGCGTCCCATTATCCCCCGTTGCCTTCCTGGAAAGGGAGTACCTCAAAAGGGTGGAGCTGTATTTGCGGACTGGAAAAACGCCTTTGCGCTGTCACGCTTTACGCTCCTGCTGTTTCGTAAATTCTCTTGGAGACGTGTTTCCCTGTGGAATGTACGATATTGTTGTTGGGAATTTGAGGGACTATGGATATGACCTTGCGAAGATATGGCAATCCGAGTTTTGCAGGAAGGTGCAAGGGGAAATATGGAACTTCAACTGCCCGCAATGCTGGACGCCGTGTCAAGCGTATCAGGCCATCTTAGGCAATATCCTGCGTCGGGAGTTTCCCGTGACGGCGGATGGAATCAAGCGTCTCGATAGGAAAGTTGGAGCGAAGCAATGAACCGACTCGTCTTGGAAAACGTGATCCGCAAACTACTCCCCCCTCTTTTTGTTGATCTGGCCGGCAAGGCCCGTTGGCGGTTCGACCCCGAATGGCACCGGCAGCGCAGCGGAGGCCTATGGAATGAGATGGGGAAGCTTCAGTTTGATTTCCTTGTGGCGGACGGTCTTAAACCCGAACACAAGCTTCTCGACATAGGATGTGGCTGCTTGAGAGGCGGGATTCACTTTATTAGATACCTTGCCTCGGGAAACTACTTTGGCGTCGAGAAAGAGAAACGCCGCTTGGACGCTGCGCTGCGATTTGAACTGTCAAAGGAAATGTCTGCTCAAAAAAATCCCAAATTGGTCCACATGGAGAACTTTGATTTTGCCTCGCTTGGCGCAAAATTCGATTTTGCTCTTGCACAGTCGCTTTTTTCTCATCTGCCTCTCAATCCGGTCATCCGCTGCATCTTGAGCGTGGAAAAGGTGCTTCAGCCAGCCGGCAGATTCTACGCCACGTTCTTTGAAAGTCCGGGGCCGAAGTTCAACCTTAGTCCGGTAGTCCAGAGACCTGGGGAGCCTGAGACTAATTTTGATGAGAACCCCTTCCACTATAACAGGGAGGTCTTCGAATGGATCTGTGAAGGGACAAGCCTGGAGGTGAAATACATAGGCGATTGGGGCCACCCTCGGGGACAAAAGATGATGGTGTTCATCAAGAAATAGTGTTCTGGATGCTGATGTACTGCCCTTGTTGACCTGGGGGGCGGATTAGTTACAGTGGGGTAAAAAGATAAGTTTCTGGCACGTCGTACACTTGTCCTTTCTGGTCGGGGCAGTCCTTTCCGGGCTCTGTATCCTGATAAACTCTCATGCCTCCCGTAGCTGGCGAATGGTCATCCTCGCGTGGATGCCGCTAATGGCCTTGCTAACGCTCGAAGCCGCGGTCGCCGGGCTGTTGTTGCATTTAGGCGGCCACTTGATATCGGGTATTTGGCCGGCAATGCCCTTCTTGGCGCGGTTAGGCGCCCTAATCGCGGTGGCTGGAGGAATCGTGGGATTCGTTTTGTCTATTCACTTTTTCCGTCGTCTTGGAATGATTCTTAGGCCGTGCCGACGGAGTACGTTTCTTGCATACGGCATAGCCGGCTCCATTTTGTGCTGCTACATCGGATTGGATGCCTTCATTTGGGCTCAGTTCGAAGTATTATGGGTCGTACTTTTCGCCGCCGGGTTGGCCGCCATTGGCATAACTGTTAGCCGAACTCTGGAACTGAACCGAAGAAGAGGTTCTTTCGTCGTTTCGGAAAGACCTCAGCATCAAGAAACCGGGCAGAAACTTTTAGTTATCGGGATCGATTCAGCGAGCTGGGACGTTGTTAGCTCGCTCATGGCACGAGGCCTCATTCCAAACATACGCGGTATTGCAGAGAGGGGCGTCTGCGGAGCGCTAAATACAATTCGGCCAACGTGGTCGCCTGTGGTCTGGACAAGCATTGCTACCGGGAAACTGCCGGTGCGCCACGGAATAATTGATTTCGTAACAAGATTCTTGCCGGGCGCCGGGAAAGACGTTCAACTTGTATTGCCGAGGGGCCTGGGAATCCGGAAAGGCTTCCATTGGCTCCATAAGCTTGGTTTGGTGACCGCCAAACCAGTGGGAAGTGCGGAGAGGATTTCGCCGGCCTTCTGGGAAATAGCCAATTCTTGCGGGCAAAGCGCCGTCGTGGTCGGCTGGCACGCAACTTCGCCGCCGGATCCCATCAACGGATTTGTGGTTTCTGATCTGACGCTGTCCGGGCAGATCCCTGTGCCGGCTAATAACGTTGTTCTGACACATCCCGTCGATTTCCTGGACGACGTGGTTCGGTTGCGTCCTTCCAGCAGCCCGGATGAATTGACACATGGTCTATTCCGAAAGGCGCTGCAGGAAGGCTGCGACCCAAGGGAAAGAAAGGCCCTCGAGACCGGGATCGTGGAAGACTACTGGGCGCTAAACATAACCATGGATGTCTTGCGGCGCTCGTCTTGCACGGTAGTCAGCGTCCTTCTCTATAACCTTGATAAGATTCAACACTTGTTCTGGAAATACTACCGCCCACGAAATGCCGATACCGTAGCACACCACGGCTCGATTGGGCTAAAACATTCGGTTATCGAGAACTATTACGTCTTCTTGGACTCATTGGTGGGGGAGCTGATGCGAGCCGCCGGCAAAGAGTTCAATATCATGGTTGTGTCTGATCATGGAATGCGCTCCGCCTCTCGATGGGCTGAGTTCCGCACCGGACATTCCGGCACGCATGAAGATTCGCCTCCCGGAGTATGCATCGCTGCAGGCCCGGCCGTTGCCGAGGGCCTCTCGCTGAAAGGGGCAAGGGTGATCGACATTGCTCCTACAATGCATGCAGTGTTGGGCTGGCCTCTCGCAAGAGATATTGATGGCGCCGTGTTGACCGAGGCTTTACGACCGGGTTTTTTGTCCCGGTTCCCCTTAAGATGGGTCGAGTCGAACGACGATCTGCGGTTGAAAACGCAGGCTGGACCTATAGGCGAAGAGACTGCAGCTCTTATGAAGCGGTTGCAGGCGCTGGGCTATCTGGATTGAGAGGAGCAAGTTTAGAAACGATCTGAGATCCGTCGCCCCTTCGGGAAGCTCCAGGCAGGCTCTGAGCGAAGCTTGTCCCTTGGGTGCGAAGGGTCCGGCAGCGGAGGATATGAGATTCTTCGCCCATAAGGGACAAGCTGCGATGGCAATAACATTTGCAGTTTTGAGATGGTTTTTTGACCCTCTCGTCATAAAAAAAGGGTAGTGCCGTTATGGAATGGCCGATAAGAGATAAGTGTTACTTACATTGTGATTTCTTTTAATGGAGGCTAACAGCCTATGGCTGTACAGGATAACGAAAATTTGCCGGATATGGCCGAGAAGAACTCGACGGTTGGGGTGTTTGACTTGATAACTCTGTTTCGGCGCAGACTATGGGTAATATTAATGACGGTTTTTGCCGTTACGGCGGTAAGTGTATATGTAACATTCTTGCTGCCCGACCTTTACCGCGCCGACGTCACGGTGCTGGTCGAACCGAGCGCCTATGAGCAGGCGGCCATTAGCGAAGTAGTGCCGCGCTCCGTGCAGCCGCCAGTTATCGAGACCGAAACCGACCGAATAAAAACCGAAATCCAGTTTGTTGTAGCCAATCCCGTCATCGAGGCGGTGATTGAAGAGCTGGATCTTAAAGACGCGAACGAGCAGCCCCTCCGCACCATCTATTCCAAAGGCCAGATTTTGCCTCTGGTGCCTTTTCCTTCGATAGCCGTGGAGGCCAAACAGATCGAAACGACTCAGATGCTCCGTGTAAGCGGCTACGCCAGGGATCCTAATGCCGCGGCTTCATTGGCTAACACATTGGCTAAGTGTTACATCGAAAGCAAGCAGGTCGCGGTGCAGCACCAGCTGCGCCGGGCACTGGCGTTCCTTGACATCCAGATGCTGGAGCTCAGAAGCGCTTTTCTGGACGGCCAGAATGCCCTCCGGAGCTACCAGGAAGATCACGAGACCGTTGACCTGAGACGGGAGATTACCGCGGCGGTCGATCGCCTGGTTGCTCTTGAGCAGCTTAAGCAAGAGCATTCCTTGTCACTTGACGTAGCCAAGGCAACCTTGGATCCCCTCGATCGAGAGTTGAGGAGCATTCTATCCGCACAGGTCGTTGACGACATCCTGGCGCGTCCCGAGATAATTCAAATTCAGCAACATGCCGAGGACCTGGAAGGGGGCAAATATGCTCCATTGGACGAGTCTGCGGAGCGTTCTCAAGAGATGGAACGAGACAAGGCTGCGATCCAGGAGCAGATAAGTCAAACAGTTACACTGACTCCTCTTCTGCCTGAAGAGGTTGCGCAAACCACTTCACACGACCTGTTAAAACGTTACTTGGAAGCCAAAGTAGAAGTCGACTACGGTGCGGCTCGAATAAAGGCCGTCTCCGATATGATCGCCGCCCAGCAGGCCAGCCTCAAGTCGTTGCAAGAAAAGGTTACATCCATCACACAGCTCGAAATGAACGCTGAGGTAGCTTCCACAACATACACCGATGCGCTTCAGCTTCGGGGAACCTTAAATATTGCGGCAGCGATGCAAGTTTCTAACGTGCGGGTGATTTCACCGGCGACGATCCCCGATGATCCCCATAGCCCAAATCTCGCGGTTAACATTTGTGCCGCATTGTTCGGCGGGCTCTTGCTTGGTATTATTCTGGCTTTGATCAGGGAGTACTACGACGATCACGTTAAAGCGTCTTCTGTTGTTGAGAAGCTGCTCGCTTCGCAATTCATTATCACGCTGCCTGGGGCTCTTAAACAGTTGAATCCAAAAAGCTACGTGGAGGATCTGCGAAATCCGCGAGTTCGAGCCTATCGATCGCTTAGGAATATTCTTTGGGAGACGGCCCCCGATCAAAAGTGCCGAACCGCAGTCGTGGTCAGCGCTGTGCCTCGTGAAGGCCGTACAAATGTTTGCATCAATCTGGCGCTTTCGGCTGCCCAGGCTTACAAGAAGGTATTGATTGTTGATACCGACCTGCAAAAGCCCACCTTGCATAAAAGATTTCGTCTGCAGCAAGCCCCGGGGCTTACTAACTATCTCTTTGATTCTGCCCCATGGGATCAGGTGGTTCGCCCAACTAAAGTCCCAAACCTGGGAATCATGCCTGTAGGCCAGATCCCCATCGATAGCGGCTCCCTCCTCAGATCGGGACAGTTTCATGATATGGTTAAGAAAATATGTCAAGAGTACGACTGTGTTATCTTCGATACCCCGCCTGCACTGATCGTCAACGATGTTGTTCTCCTCGCCCGCCTGGTCGGGACGGTATTGGTGGTCACCCGTTTCGGGTTCACGCGGGCGCGGCACCTTAAAGCCTTGTCTCATGTGTTTGAGGGGGTAGGTATCAAGCCTGCGGTGTCTGTTGTGGTGGGGGTGGCCAAAGCCGTCTCTCTTTAATCAGCTTCCACGTTACGACCTAAGAAGAAACAACTCTCAGTCGGCCTAAAGGCAATGACCAATTCCTTGACAATCCAGTCATTAAAAAGGTCCGGGTGGCCTATCCTGGCAGCGGCAGCGTCGGTATCCGTGCTTGGGGCTATATGCGCCGGATCACCTCTCATAGGGTTCGCCGTCGCCATTCTGTTAGGGCTGCTTCTGATTTGGATTGCTAAACCAGAGCTCCCCCTCTTGCTTGCTATTGCTGTCTTGCCTTTCGGTTCTTACTTGGCGTTGCCGCATCTGCGGCCCATGTATCCCGTCATTGCTTTTGCCATCGCTGTGGCCGTCGCCGGTTTGTTGCTCCGCAGAACGCCTGAGATTAAGATACCGTGGCTGCCATTTGATGCCCCTTTGCTTGCTCTCACGCTCTTTGTGGGTCTGAGTTGTTCTTGGTCGCTGGATCGAGAACAGGGCGTGATCCTTATTGCTCAGTTCTGCGTGAATCTGGCCCTTTGTGTTTTACCGAGGTTCTTTTTGCCCACGCGCAGCTTAGTTCGTAAAGCTGTTTACTTCTGGCTTGTTTGTGGCTCTATAGCTGCAATACTAAGCGCATTTGTTGGCGCATCGGCAAAGCAAGCGGAGAGAAGCGCCCTGTTTGATACTCCAAATATATTCTCAGCCTATTTGAACACGTGCCTATTCCTGGCGGCTGGTTTATTCATGAGTTCCAAGGGGTCCTGGAAACGGTTGGCAGTGGTAGTATGGATGCTGCCGATTTGTGTGGCTTTCGCCTTGACGCAGTCGAGAGGAGGGTACGTTAGTTTTGGCGCTGCTGCAGTTTTCTTAGTTGCAGTTTGGCCGGAGCTGAGACACTACATATTGGATCACCTGATTGTGGTCGTATTGATTGTGGTGCTGGCGGCGACGGCTCTGGTCTCTTCGGATGCCGGTCGCCAAGTACTGGACAGGGTTGCTACACTCAGTTCGCCGGGTGAGACCGAGGGGATGCAAATTCGTTACGTAATGTGGCGGGTCGCCCTGAGACAGTTCACCAGATCTCATTGCTTTGGAACAGGGGCTGGAGCATTGAGGCAGGAGCTTACTCAAGATACGGCTCGGTCTATACACCAGGGTCCATACCGGGGCGAGACGCGCGGCTACTACCTGCCTCACAGTCTTTTCATGCAAATCCTTGCTGAGCTCGGTGTTATTGGCGTCGTGATTGTGCTCTGGCTGGCATGGCGGCTCGCAGCCTGTTTTAGATACCAAATCGCACGAAACACAGATCCTATGTGCCGGTCGCTGCTATATGGGGCGTATGGCGCCTTGGTGGCGGTTGGCGTCCACGCACTCGTTGACCTGGACCCAAGTATCCGGCTGCCGTGGATTGTTATCGGGATGGTGGGAGCAATTATGGCCTGCAGCGTGCGTCGATCCGAGCCTGTTTATAGAAATTCTTGACGAGCAGAATCACAGACATATATCATAAAGAAAAGGATGGACAATGATACGTATCCGAATAACTCTAACAATTCTCTTGGTGCTGGCTGTCAACTCCTGTGATTATTCAAAGACGGCTGAGGGAGGCCAACAGCCTGTTTTCCGAGTCAGAATCAGCGGCGGCGCCCTCGAGGTCCGGTCCGCCCCTGAATCAATGGAGATGACGACCGGCCGGAAGTATCGTTGTCTGTTTACGATAGAAAACCAGGACAAGACGCCTTATACATTATCCCTTGCCGCAGTTGGGCCTGTCAGAATAATTATTCCGCAATCCAAAATCCTTGCTGAGGCCAATGCGGAAAAGACAATACCATTCCTGCTGCAGACCCTCAGACCCTTTGACGGCGAATTTCAGATTGTTGCAGATCTTGGACAGAAGAAGCTTGTTATGCCGGTGCGGTTTACCGCGACGATGAATAAGGAGGGGGCTATATTCGGGGTGCTGGAGCACTTTGAGCGAGAGGGGCCTATTGCGGATAATTCTTCCCAAACAGGACAGAAGTCCCAGCCTAAGGGCCAAGACCTTCCACCCAAGGGACAAGGCCTTCCACCTAAAGGGCAAGGCCTTCCACCAAAGACACAAGGCCTCCCGCCTAAGACACAAGGTCTCCCTCCTAAGACACAAGGCCTTCCGCCTAAGACACAAGGTCTCCCTCCTAAGACACAAGGCCTCCCGCCTAAGGGACAAGGCTCGCCGCTGAAAGAGACAAGCACGTCGGACGCGCTATCGCCGAAAGGCCAACCGGCATCGAAGGGCGCCCAACAATCGGAAGGTAAACCAGCAAAGGATTTAAGCGGTTTGGTCCAGGCGCCGACGCCCGACTGCGCTGTTCGTGTCAAGTCCGCCATGCGTATAATGCAGGACCTTGGATGCCAGATTCATCGTACCGATATCGCATGGAGCATTATAGGGCAGTCACCTGACTCTTTTCAGTGGGCACGGACCGACTGGATCGTTGATGCATTGCGGTCAGCCGAGGGAGGTGGATGCAGGTTGATAGGACAGATAGGGTATCAGCCCTCACGGTTGCCGGCTGATTTTCCTCGAACGCAGAGCGGGCTAGAAGCATACGAACGATGGGTGGAAGCGGTCGTTTCGCGATACGCCAATACGGTCGATTACTGGGAGATATGGAATGAGCCTTTGGTCTTCTGGCTGCGACATCCCCACCACAAGCCTGAAAAAGGTCAAAAACAACAGGCGGAGCTCAGTCAACAGCAAACTGACGAGCTCGCCGCCTCATACTCCGACATGATTCTCACCGTAGTCCGCACAGCCTCCAGGATAATTAGGCAGATTGATCCGGACGCGACCATTCTGTCGCCCGGCTTTGCAGACCCTGACCATTTTCCAAGCCCATCCTTGAACGCGTTTGCACAGGCCGTCAGGGTCAATCTGCTGGCAGGAGGACTTGCCGACCACGTCGATTGCTTCTGTATTCATAGTTACCCTGTAGGCTACAATAACCCTGCCCCGAGCTTAAGGGATAATAAGAAGGCCTGGCAGGACTTTGATCAAGCCGCCGACTCTACCGACTTAATTCGTCTTCTGGACCAATACAAGACGAAACTCCCCCTTTATTGCACCGAATTCGGAGGGTTTAAGCTGTCCCCAAATGCAAGTGTGCAAGAGGAGACTGCTGCGGCAATGGCCCTGCTCCGTAACGGTTGTATTTTGGTTCACCAGGGTTTTCGGGGACTGATAGCCACGGAGCTTTACGACTACGACAAGAAGGCTTTGACCTATCTTGTTCGATCCAATGACAAGCACAGGACCCGCGGATACCTGGCCTATCAGAAACTGATAGCTGCTCTTGCCGGCGCTGTGCCTTCCGTGGTTCCGCAGATCCCCCAGGCAACCATTCTTGGCTGCGACTACAGCGGCCTTGTGGTCAAAGCCTTTCGACGGGGCGACGAAGACATACTGTGTATGTGGAACAACAACGCCGCGCAGCAAACCATACGATTTCGGATTCACGGGCAGCCGCAACAAAATAAGATTGATTTCTGGGAGCATACAAAGTTCAGTGCGACAGGAGAATTTTTGACCGAGGCTGCGTCGGGTCCCGAAGCCGCCGCTAAGGGGGAAATTGAAATTTCAATAGCCCCGCTCGACTTCCATATCGTCTCATGCGTCGCCGGAAATCCCGGTTTTGGCTGGCTCGATGCGGCAACGGTTCGCTAATATCGAGACTCCAATTGTGCCAAGCTGAACGCAGAAGCATAAGAAAACGATTAGTGAATATGCCCTAAGAACGGTACCCCATACTAATTGTTGAACGAGGATTATTACGCGCAAAAAGTTGACTTATCGAGTTTCTCGGCTTCTGAAGCAGTGCTTGACGGTCGTGGGCATCACGCTCGTCTCCCTGCTCGTTCTGGAGATCGTTCTTAGAATTGCCGGCTACACGCCTTACGAGGTCCCCTTCATGCGCGTTGACGAGCTGAAGGTTGAGGACCGCTTCTATACGGACGAGACGGGCATCCTGAGGATGAACCCGGACTACTACGATTCGCTTGGCGTCTCTATCAATGCCGAGGGCTTCCGCGACGATGAGCTGGCGGCGCAGCTTGCGCTCGATCGCCCGCGCATTATGTTCGTCGGCGATTCCTTCACGTACGGCGCCAGCGCCGTTCCAAAGAGCGAGGCATTCACCGATCTGATCGAGCGGTATGGCTACACGGGCTTCAACTTCGGTGTGCCCGGCACCGACCCGGTGCAGTACGCCGCGATTACCGAGCAGTACCTCCCCATCGTCAAGCCCGATCTGCTCGCGATCATGTTTTACCTTGGCGACGACATCAATCGGTTCCCCGTCCGCTTGGAGCCGAACAAGGTTACGCACTACGCGACAAATGCGGGCATGGTTTACGCATACGATGCGAACGGCCGCCACATGGATGTCGAGGAGGCGTGTTCGTACTACTTCGGCGGCTGGCAACGACGAATCGAGTACCTGGTGCGGAAATCGGTCGTTCTCGGCATCATCGGAAAGAGCGTTATCGGGGTCCGAAATCGGATCCTGATGGGTCGCTATCGCGCAGGTCATGCGAAAGGCGGCGATAGGAACCAGTACGTGATCGATGCTCTGACTCGGATCAAAACGGCGGCCCAGGCGCAGGGCACGAGATACTGCATCTTCGTCATCCCGACGAAACCGAGCATGCGCTCGGCTGTGAATCGCTACGAGAGCGCGGCGTACATTTTCGATGGGTTCGAAACCGTTTACGTTGACTTCGTCGAGGACGAGTACGTGGTGGGGCGCGACCCGCACATCAACAACGCCGGCCACGCGCGGATGGCGGAAACCGTCAGGCGGGTGTTCAAGGATCCTGTCCTGCTCAAAAACTAATATTTAGCTCAAAATCTATGATGCTTATCTCAGCGATACACTATGAGAAAGGCAGAGAATAGATGATTGTGCAGTTAACCGAGGCTATTGAGGAGGAACTATTGTGATGCAGAATGCGCGGTCTTTTCGCTACGGGCTACGCGAGGGATTCCAGACCCTGCTCCGTCGTCTGTCCCGCCTTTCGGGGATGTGTCTGTCCAAGCCGGCCTCGGTAGGCATCTGTCTTACCACTCGCTGCAATTGCCGGTGCATTCACTGTGATATATGGAAGATTTCCACACACAATGAGCTCGATACGGACCGATGGAAAGCTCTTATAGACGACCTCGCCGGCTGGCTCGGCGGCATCCGGCTGTATATCACAGGCGGCGAGCCCCTCTTGCGCCGTGACGTGCAGGATATTGTACGACACGCGTCCGACCGGATGTTTCTGGTGGGGCTGGTGACAAATGGCGCCCTCCTTAATGCCCCTATGGCTGAGGGCCTGCTGGATGCCGGGCTGTTTAGCCTTGACGTATCTCTGGATTCCGTGACTCCGGGCATACATGACAGGGTGAGGGGCGTTGACGGCACGTGGGCAAAGGCGGTTGCGGGCATCGACATCATTCGCTCCCTCGGCGCCGGCCGTCGAGCATCCATAGCCTGTGTGCTCACGTCGGCAAACATCGGGGAAGTGGAACGCCTCGTGGAGTGGGTAGCAGAGCGAGACCTTCGCGGCATCTCTTTCCAGGTGCTTGAGGAGAATTTCGAGGGTCCTCAACGACCCGCTTGGCACCTGCAGCACCCATTGTGGCTGCGTGATCCTGCCGCTATCGAGAAGGTCATTGGACGCCTTTTGGCGCTGCAGTCACAAGGGCTGCCGATTCTGAATCATCCGGGGCAGCTCCGGCTGATTCCTCGGTACTATCAGCAGCCTGATCGGATCGAAAAACCGCCTTGTACGGTGGGATGGATGAACTTCGGCATTGGCCCCACCGGAGACGTGCGATTCTGCCACCGTCTTCAATCTATTGGCGCAGTCACGGATCAAACGCCCCGAGAAGTATGGCGTTCGCCCCGAGCCGCTGCGACGAGGAGACAAGCCCAACGGTGTAACTTGGGATGCAAGATACTGAACTGCAACTTCCCGCCCGGCATCGCAACAAGACTGAAGCGCCTTATCACCCTGCTGAGGGGCTGACGTGTCTTGTGGAATGGGCCAAAAAGCATTCTTACGGGAAGGCATGATAGAAAGGAAATAACGTGATGAGCACGTTCCTCGTATGCGTTGGTTTAGGCTTGGCGACGGGCCTTTGGCTCATGATGACCCTCGGGATCCTGGTTGCATGGCGCATGGCGTCTTTGAACGAGCTTCCCAGCGGCATAAGCCGGGATAGGGTGCTGCTGCTTATGCACTGTCTTTGGCTTTACGCGATTGGAGGGGTTGTTCCGGGCTGCCTCATAGGCGTTTTAATCTGGTTTGGCCGGCTGTACGGAGATATAGCGCTGCCCGCCATGGTGTGCGGCGTGGTCACAGTTGCAGCGATTCTTGCCTCTGCTGCTGCGGTGTTCCGTTTATTGACTCACGTGCTTGCTTCTCGCGATGTGCTGGCGCTGTATTGCCTTGTGCTTATGGCTACTGCGCTGCCGGTTGTGGCTATCGCATCGGCGGTGGACGATGGCGCGGCTGCCTGGGCGCCCGGCGGGGCGTGGGGGCTGGTTTCCGCCATCACGCTTGTGTCAACAGGCGCTGCGACTTTCACGTGGTTATACCGACGGCCCATGATTCACCCCGAGGGCGTTCGCATTGATCTGAATAAGCTGATGCAGGTGCGCGCCGGGGCGAAAAAGCCGGTTGGAAAGCATACTGTATCTGAACCAAAAAGTTATGCGGGAAATCACACAAAGACCCTTCTCATAGGTTGGGATGGCGCCACCTGGAGGATAATCCGCCCTATGTTCGAGAAGGGACAGTTGCCCAACCTGCGAGGTCTTGTGGAACGCGGAAGCTCCGGGGTTCTCCAAACCTACAAGCCGCCCCTTTCGCCCCTGATATGGACTTCCATCGCCACCGGCTGCCTGCCCTCTAAGCACGGCGTCAAGGATTTTACAACCTGGCGCTTCCCCGGCGTTAAGACTCATATCGCAGAGTTAGCCGGAGGCGTCGGCGCCATGAAGCTTATGCGATGGTTGGTGCCGGGCTGGGAGGCGCCGATATCCAGCGACGCGGTGAAATGTCCGACCATCGGGCAGATTCTCAGTTATATGCAGAAAGTGGTTGGCACGGTGGGTTGGTGGGGCAGTTGGCCTGCCCAGGAGTTGAACGGCTTTGTAGTCTCTGATCGTGTCGTATATACGCCCAGCAACCTGGGTACAAGTGATCTTTCCTCGTTGAAAGGCCTGACCTATCCCGACTGGCTTTACGATGAGATTAAGGTAATGTTGCGCAACCCCGATTCAATCACACTGGAAGAAGCGCAGGAATTCATGAACGTTCAGCACCTAAAGCCGGGTTTCCGAAAGCCCTACGACCCCGAACACCTTTTTAAGATTGCCCTGGCCACTACCGAATCCTTTCACAAGGTTGGCCTTTACCTGTATAAAAAGTTCAATCCCGACTTCTTTGCAGTTTACTTCCAGGGAATTGACTTCGTGTCCCATTTTATGTGGCAGTATGCGTATCCCGATAGCTTTCCGGATGTGAGTGAGCAGGATATTCATGCTTATGGCGAGGTGATCCAGCGGTTTTATGCTTATCAAGATCGTATTCTGGGAGAATTCCTTGCATTGAGGGATGATCACACCAACGTCTTCGTCGTATCCGATCACGGCTTTGACGCGGACCTGGCCCCCTTTGTTCCGCTTCACACGGGGCGGCACGACCTTGAAGGGATCTTCGTTGCCGACGGTTACGGCGTCCGGCAGGGAGTCAACTGCAACATGACGCCGGCTGACGTGGCGCCGACGCTCCTGGCTCTTATGGGGGTTACGGTCAGCGAAGATATGGATGGACGGGTCCTTAACGAAATCATAGAGCCTGCTTTTCTTGAGGAATTTCCCGTGCAGTATGTTAGCAGCTATCCACGGACTGTTACAGGACGCGGATTGCAGAGGGATGCTTCTATGGAGCAAGAGATGATCAAACGCCTGCGAAGCCTGGGATATATAGATTGATCTGCGCCTAAGACGCCGGTCCGGGAGGGCTTTCTGTGAACTTGCTGCAACAAGAACTGACCGAAGGGCGCACACCGTTAGCGGCGGCGAAAGGCCAGTTTCGATTCCTTGTCGGCGCATACGCGCTGGCGGCAGTCGTCTATATTGCTTACGGAACCTTGCTGAGTCCTGCCTTCGGGCTGAGCGCGGGCGATGAAGTCGAGTATCATCTCTTGGCGAAGAATCTCGCCGAAGGCAAGGGGCTCACGTATGACGGGACAGAGCCGACCTCATTTCGGCCGCCCCTTTTTCCCGGCTTATTGGCAGCCGTTTACACCATTTTTGGCCCTTCTTACCTTGCCGGCAGGATTGCGGTGGCGTTAGTCGGGGCAAGCTTGTCTGTAATCATATTCTGGGCAACAATGATATGCGTGGGCGATACGCGTTGTGCACGTATCAGCGCCCTTCTCGCCATAGTCTATTATCCTTTCATAAAATCGTCCGGACTACTGATGAGCGATGTGCCTTTCATGGCCTTGGCATTGCTCTTCCTTTGCGTTTTCGGCCTGATGCTCCGGAATCAGGAGAGAACCATCGTGCTGCCCATTGCCGGCGGGGTGCTGCTTGGCCTGTGTCTGCTCTGTCGTCCCACCGTATTGCTCCTGCCGTTCTGGTTGCTGCTGCTTCTTGGTTGTGTTCGCAACAGGAAGCTCTTTCTGCGGAATCTCGGCATCGTCGTACTTTTTGCCGGCCTGACAATCTTGCCCTGGACGGCCAGGAATTTCTTCGTGCACCGCCAATTTGTGCCCGTTTCGACCCAGGGCGGTTATGCCTTCTGGCAATGCCACAACGAGCTGCCGCCGGACGGAACCATTGGCACGAATCCGACCATTCTGGGAAACATACGGCAAGTCATACCGCCTCTGCTTGAGCGCGTAAAAAAAGGGGAGCGCGCTGAAACAGTCTTTCAGGAGATACTGAGCTGGCGAGGCAAGGCATACATCAACTGGCTGGGCAAAGAAGGAGCCGACCTGCAAGAGGAATTCCAGGGTCTATCGGAAGTCGAAACCGACCGGCTCCTGTTTGCTAAGGCCTTAAGTGCAATTAAAAGCCGCCCGGCGCGTTTCATCCGAAGATTTCTGAAAACGTCCGTCAAGTTCTGGGACCCTTATAGTGATCCTGCGCTTGGCACAAGTGTTCGGCAGTATAATTTGGCCTACGGTTGTGTTTTGCCTGTGGCGTTTTTGGGTCTGGCGCATCTCTATAGGCAGCGACGTCTGCCGTATATCTTGCTCGTCTTTATGCTGAACTTCAATTTTCTCGTAGCTGTGTTTTACTACGAAGAACGGTATCGTCTTCCCGCTGAGGCGTGCCTCCTGATTTTCGCAGCCGTCGGAGTGGTGAAACTGGCTGGTCTGCGGCGTATGACGTGTGTTGTCGTCTTGTCCATAGTCATAGCTTTCAACGTGCTTGTTGCCGTCTGTGGCGGCGGAATAGCAGTCGTACTCAGAGATTTTATACGGAGTCTTTAGACTTGGAGCGAAAACAAAACAATACCAGGATCGGTGAGCCAGTGGAACCCATAGCTGCTGGTTCTCCGAGCCAGGCAGGTCCTCTCGACGGGACCGAAATCCCGCATATTCCTAATAAAACTTCCCCCGCGTTTGAGGCAAAACCCGGCTTAAAGTGGCCCGGTAAACGTCTTCTTATACTCATCTTTTGTCTTTCTCTGATTATCCGAATAGTATATGTGCTTGTCTGCCGCATCAATCCCGACCAGATCGACTACGATGCGGTTGACTACGAAATTCTCGCTCGCAACGTTCTCGCCGGTAACGGATTCGGATATGGTGAAGGCAAGCTTTCATCGTTTAGGCCGCCCTTGTGGCCATATACTTTAGCCGGTATCTATGCGGTTTTTGGTCGCAGCCACACTGCTGCTAAGCTGTGCTTGGCGTTGATCGGCAGTGCGCTTCCAATACTCATAATCCTAATAACACGAGATATGCTTCCACGACGAGAGTCGCTGGCCTGCGGGATAGTTGTTGCGGCCTACCCGCCCCTGGTTGTAATGGCAGGCGACTTGATGACCGAGACGATGTTCTCCGTATTGATTGCCGCCGTTATGCTCATCGCGGTTAGGTGGAAGGCTCGCCCGCATCTGAAGCTGGCTATCGCCCTGGGCGCCGCCGCCGGTTTTGCCGCTCTGACCCGCGGCAATGCTCTTGTGTTCATTCCACTCCTGCTTCTCTGGATGGTCGCTACCCGCGGGGCAAGAGGACTGGCCCACGCCGTGATAGTTGCAGCCGCAGCAGCCGCGGTGCTCTCGCCATGGACGATCCGAAACTGGCGGCTTCAGTACGCCTTTGTGCCCGTTTCCTGCAATTCAGGCTACATATTTTCTATAAGCTTCTTCCCTCATCCTATTAGTATGCTTAAAAGAGACCGCGCCCGAGAGTACGCCAACGGTGTCGCGCAAGGCCCGGTGCGGAGTGAGGCCCTTTATGATATAGTCGCCGAAGATAACCTTACGCCTCCCGATTTTCTCCGCAAAAATATGGCGGACCGTTATCCGGATGAGAAGCCCCTGACAACGGAGTTTGAGCTGGACCGTTTTCTTCTGGCCAAATCCGTGGAATTCGTCAAAGCCCATCCCCACAAAATGGCTTTGAAGGTGCTTAAGGATTTTATTAAATTCTGGTATTTTTTTGATAGTTGGGGCAATTTCATGCCCGCCTGGGCAACGGTTATGCCCTTCGTGCTTGTCGGCGTTTTTATTACATTTCATCAGGCTAAGGCATTTGCCCTCATCTATTTACTCCTGGCCAGTGTAATCCTAACCGTCATGGTGTTCCACGCCGCAGTTCGTTTTCGTCTGCCCTATGAGCCGTTTCTGCTGATCCTGGCCGTCGTGGGTTCTTTCCGCCTGTGGAGCCGTCTAAGAAGAAAGTGGATTCTGTGTTTGGCGTTTTTGTTCATAGCCGCTTTGAACGGTTTGATCTATACACAACCGCACGCGGCCCGATCCTTATTCCGCCGGGCCGCATCGTTCGTCGGGATGGAGGTTTACCCCGGGGAGCCGTCAAGTCAGTAAATCCCGAGGCCATGCCATTTACAGCGTCACGGCGGGAAACGTCAAGTTAGGTATCGCTATGGCTGAGATATTGTTCAATGCTCTGCCTGCACAAAGAAAAGACTTTGGAATCAGCAGGTACTGCTACGAATTAGGCAAGGAGCTCGTCAAGCAAAGCCGAAACGTCCGGGTTGCTATCGGAGGAGAATTTCGCGATGAATTTCCGGCTGATTCTTTATTTTACTTCAATAGAGTCACCGCTCTAAAAAAACTATTCATTAGTCAGCTTATTTTGCCTTTACGGTTTAAACGCTTCTCATTAATGCATTCCGGAGATCTTGATGCTCCAATGATCGGCTCGATTCCCATAATCGTCACCTTACACGACTTAACCTTTTATAGACATCCCGACAAGTTTGGTCTGCCGCAGCGTCTTTACAGAAAATATGTTGGCCTTCGTTCGTTAATCACGAGGGCCGAAATGATAATATGTGTTTCCGAGTTCACAAAAAACGACGCTATCGATGCGCTTAATCTCCCGCCTGAAAAACTTGCCGTCATTCATTCAGGGGTAAGATGTTATCCGGCAGAAGATGGAATTGTACCTCCTGAAAAACCTTACATATTATTTGTTGGAACTATTGAGCCAAAAAAGAACATATTAAGGCTCCTTGAAGCCTTCGATATTTTGAAGAAACGGGGCTTGCCTCATCGGCTGATTTTAGCCGGAAGCAAAGGTTATGATTTTGGTCGGATTGCCGTCCAGCTTAAAGAATTAGAGCTCAAGGATGTAGTTTTTACCGGTTTTGTCGAGGCTAAGGTCCTGAATGTATTGTATAAGAATGCGGATTTGCTTGTCCTTCCGTCTCTTCACGAAGGATTCGGATTTACCCCTCTGGAAGCCATGACCCACCAAGTTCCGGTAGTTGTTTCCAATGTAACTGCGATTCCTGAAATTTGTGGTTCCGCCGCTTATTATATCGATCCTTATGACGTGGAAAGTATTGCTGAAGGCATGTACAAGGTTCTAACCGACGCTCAATTAAGGCGCGATCTTATACAGAAAGGCGTCGAAAGAGCAAAGCTATTCACTTGGGCCAAAACCGCTGAAAAAACATTAGAACTCTATAAGCAAATATCAAGATTCTAATGTAGCAATAAGCGATAATAATATATATGTGAGGTTACGCAATTAGGAAAGTTGTATCACTGCCTCCTGTAGATCAAGCCGTTGACGTCAGCGTTGTTATTGTGACCTATAACTCCGCCAAAGTTATCGGCGAATGCTTACGTTCACTGTATGACGGTTCCTGCGGGCTGCGGAAAGAGGTCTTTGTCGTTGACAATGCCTCCTCGGACAATTCCGTATCGTTCGTGCAAAGTCAGTTTCCGGAGGTCATTATTATTGCGAACCAGGAAAATCGCTGGTTCGCCGCGGCCAATAACCAAGCAATCCTTCGCTCGCGCGGCCGATATATATTGCAGCTGAATCCCGATACAATCATAAGCGAAAGCGCCCTGCGAAAAATGATAGAATTCCTTGACAATAATCCCGGCTCGGGCGCGGTCAGCGTGCGATTACTTAATCCGGACGGCTCCCTTCAGCCGTCAGCCAGGAATTTCCCGACCAATCGAAACCTCGTTATCCAGCATATTCTTCCCTGGCGGCGAATCTCCAAAAGCCTCGCCGGAAAGCTGGTCTTTGAATTCTGGGATCATAACCGCGCACGCCCCGTGGATTGGCTTATCGGGGCGTGCTTGATGGTTCGCAGGCAGACAATCGAAGAGGTGGGACTAAAGGATGAGTCTTTTCCAATGTTCTATGAGGAGGCTGACTGGTGTTACCGAATCCATCAGGCGGGTTGGAGTATTTGGCTAATCCCTGATGGGCACGTTGTGCATTTGGGCAGCACGTCAACTATGCAACGGTGGGGAGATAAGCTTGTTCTTCAATATTATAAAGGCAAGCATCAATTCATCCTTAAGCACTACGGAATGTGTTCATTGCTGCTGCACCGGTTCTTCTTCTCCGGCCTTCTGCTGGTCAGAATGGCTCTTGCCTGTATCGCCTGGCTATTGGGAGGGCTTGGAGGCAGCGGAGATACGACAAATCGGCAGCGTAATCTCATGCGTTTCTATGTCGAAGCCCTTCTGATACAACTGCGCGGCAGCGCCGCCGTAAGCGACCGTTTGCGCAAAGAAAAGTCGGGTTGTGACGGTTCGGGCCGCTAAGTCTTGCCGGGGCGAGCCATTTCAAGATATTGTTTTGACTGTTCGGGGAGAATCCACGTGAACAAACGAAAAATTGCAAAAAAAGTAATTCATGCGGTCAGAGATTTTTGGCTTATCGGTGGCGTTCACGTTGCGGAACGGGGCAACCGAATAGTGGCCGAAACGATGTCTGAAGACGTGGCGGCTGTCCTTGCGGAGGGCTCTTAGTGCAGCACGCCGCCGGCGATGGTATCGTTGTCACGCATCAGAACGAACCTGCCGGTTTCAGCCACCTTCTCAAACGGGTCGGTGGCAACACATTCGTCCATTGCAATCGTTAACTTGGCAATCTCGGTATCTTCCAGCTCACCGTACGTGTTGGCAATCGGCTCCAGCGTGCAAGAGTCGATCCGGTCGGCGATTTCCTTGACCCGGCAGCCCGTCTGCATGGTAGCGCACTTAAAATCGAGAGCATCCCCTATATGCAGGGGCTCCTCGCCCATCCAGAAAACGACCGCTTTGATCGTGTCGCTCACATCCGGGCAGTCGTCAGCCGGGCAGGCGATTTGTCCTCGTTTGAGGACGCCGGCTGCGCCGCAATCTTTTAGGACCAAGCCGATTGATTCGCCTGCCGCCGCTTCTTCCGGCTGCTTCCCGAACTTCCTTATCCGCTCAACCGTAGCCGAGACGCCGCAGGGCTGGAAGACGACCTCGTCGCCCGCCCGTATCACGCCCGAAGCGATCCTGCCGACCAATATTCTCTCACCATTTATATCGTATATATCCTGTATGGGCAGCCGAAGCACATTTGCCTCGGCGCTGAGCGCCGGCTGCAGCTTGTCGATTGCCTGAAGCAGAGTCAACCCCTTATGCCAGGGCAGGTTCTCGCTCTTCGAAGCAATATTGTCGCCTAACCGGGCCGAGATGGGGATAATGAAATCGTTATTCGCCTTGACGCCGAATTCACGCAGGCGGGCGACTATCTGATCCTTTAGCACGCGGAAACGCTCCTGAGAGTAGCCGACCAAATCCATCTTATTGATCAGCACCATTATCTGCTTGACCCCAAGCAGGCCGAGCATAAAGGCGTGACGATGCGTCTGTTCGGCCAGTCCCTGCTCTGCGTCGATCATCAGGACAGCCGCCTCGGCCTGCGTCGATCCCGTGATCATATTCTTTAAGAACTCTTTGTGCCCCGGGGCGTCTATAATCGTGTAATCGCGCTTGGCCGTCTTAAAAAAGATTTGAGCAGTATCGATTGTGATGCGGTTTCTGCGTTCCTCCTCCAAGTGATCCGTTACGAAAGCGAACTCCGGCACATCACCGCCTTTCTCGCTCGCCTGCCGGACTTCTTCCAGCTTGTCGGGAGGCAGCGAC
>Ga0315277_10001311_pt1 | contig 36537 bp, 21 predicted proteins | sample YL17G05_15_MG_FD_203695 | JGI IMG/M metagenome (GOLD analysis project Ga0315277, IMG submission 203695) | Sediment microbial communities from Yellowstone Lake, YNP, Wyoming, USA - YL17G05_15 | ecosystem: Environmental > Aquatic > Freshwater > Lake > Sediment | place: USA: Wyoming | collected...
CCGACGGCGCCCCCCGGGCCATGTCGCTGTTTAATGCTTGAGGCAGGAAAAGGAGAGAACCTGTGAGAACTTACGAAGTAGCTTTCATCGCCGCACCGACGCTGACCGCGGAGGAACTGGATGCGTTCATCGCCCAGATGCAGACCGTGATCGAAGGCAAAAACGGCCGAGTGGTGAAGGTCGACAACTGGGGCAAAAAGTCCCTGGCATACAAGATCAAGAGATTTCGCGACGGTTACTACGTCATCCTCACGATCGAAGCGGACGGCCCGATCATCACGGAACTGGAGCGCCGGTTCCGCGTGGCGGACCATGTCATCCGGTTCCTGTCGGTCCGGATCGATGAAGACCTGAAGAGGTCGGAGAAGATGAAGGCTGTCCGGCAGCGGAAGAGCGACTCGCGGCCGGTGCCGCCGCTGGCGCTGCAGGCCGAAGACTTCGAGGGCGAGCCCCCGGCTGCCCCGTTGGCATAATCAAAACCAAGAAAGGGTCGTGGATTCTATGGCAGCTCCAAAGAGGTTTTCTGTCAAGCGCAAACGCGTTTGCAAGTTCTGCGCCGAAAAAATCAGCTACATCGACTTCAAGGACGGGAAGATGCTGTCCCATTTCATCCCGGAACGCGGCAAGATTCTCCCGCGGAGAATCAGCGGCGTCTGTTCCGTGCACCAGCGGCAGCTTTCCGAAGCGATCAAACGCGCCCGACACATGGCCATTTTGCCGTTTGTGGCTGATTGATTGATGGAATCATAGGGGAAGACATGAAGGTCATACTGAAACAGGACGTGGAAAAACTTGGCAAGGCCGGCGATATCGTGAAAGTTGCCCCGGGCTACGGGCGCAACTATCTTCTGCCGCGCAGGATCGCGGTCGAGGCGACGCCGGGCAACCTTAATGTAATGGAAATCGACCGGCTGAACGCCGCCCGGCGCGACCATCGCGAAAAATCCGCGGCCACTCTCGTCGCCAAGGAACTGGTCAAGATGGTGGTGACCATCCGGCGCAAGGCGGGCGAAGGCGGAACCCTCTACGGCTCCGTCACCCCGATCGATATCGCCGATTTTCTCATCACCCACAAGGTCGACATCGACAAGCGCAGGATTCAGCTCGATGATCCGATCAAAGCGATCGGCGAGTACCAGGTGCCGATCCGCCTGCACCGCGAAGTCACCGTGCCCATCCGGGTAATCGTCGAAGCGGAGCCGGAAACCGCCGCGGAGTGACAACCGCCTAATGGGCGGCTACTGCCTCCTTGGAAATCGACATACTTAGCGTAAAGATTTTCGTCGGCGGAAGTCAGGAGTCAGGAGTCAGGAGTCAGAATAAAAGCCGGACTGCCCTGAGTGTTTGACAATTACTTCCCGATGGGGGGCAATAGTTTTTCTCCTGACTCCTGACTCCTTTCTGTTAAAGGGAGGCAGGAACCGGAATGTGAGCTGGGAAGGCCTGAGAGTTTGGCGATTACTCTCCGATGCCGGACATCAGCTTTTCTGCTGGGTACTGACTCCTTTTCCATAGTCAGGAATCAGAATGAAAGGCAGAATTGTCGTGTATCAGCCAAAGGCGGGTGCGGATCGATCGTCGGTCTTTCTCCTGACTCCTGACTCCTGACTCCTGACTCCTTCTTTCTAGATTCACTGCGCGAAATGTTTGCCTAGCACTCCGGCTGTTGTACAATCGGTCCGGTGATCCCATGCCAGCAGATATAAGTCTCGAGAAGACGCTCCCATGCAACCTGGAAGCCGAGCGCTCGATTCTCGGCGCCATCCTTCTGGATGACAAGGCCATCCACCCTGTGCTGGAGCGGCTTCAGAAAGAAGATTTCTACCTCGAGAGCCACCGCCGCATTTTCGAGAAAATGTTCGATCTTACGGCCGACGGCACGGCCATCGATCTGGTGACGCTCAAAAACGAGCTCCAGCGCACGGACGACCTCGAGAGCGCCGGCGGCGCCGCCTATCTGGCGAGCCTCACCGACGGCATGCCGCGCGCCATCAATGTCGAACACTATGCCCAGATCGTGAAGGAGAAGGCGACGCTCCGCCGGCTGATCCAGATTTCGAATGAGACGATGGCGCGCAGCTACCAGGGAGAAGAGCAGGTAGTGGAAATCCTGGGCGACCTCGAGCAGGCGGTCTTCGAAGTCGCCGGCCGCCAGTTTCGCACCGGCTTTGCCCCCATCGCGCCCCTGATCGACGCCGTTTACAAGCATATTGAAGATGTCGCCAACCGCAAGGCGCTGGTCACGGGCGTCGAGACCGGCTTTGCCGAACTCGACAAGCTCACCGCGGGATTTCATCCGTCCGACCTGATCGTCATTGCCGCCCGTCCGGGGCTCGGGAAAACCAGCCTCTGCCTCAACATCGCCGAATACGCGGCATTGAAAAAGCATCACAGCGTGGGCATCTTCTCGCTGGAAATGAGCAAGGAGCAGCTGGTCAAGCGCCTGCTGTGCGCCGAGGCGGAGATCGATTCGCACAAAGTCAATACGGGATTCCTCAACAAGGAAGACTGGAGCAAGCTGGGCCGGGCCGCAGGCATGCTGGCGCAGTCCAAGATCTACATCGACGACATGGCAAATATATCCATGGTGGAAATGCGCTCGAAGGCGAAGAGGCTCAGCCTGGAGCATGGCCTCGACCTGCTGATTGTGGATTACCTTCAGCTCATGAGCGGCAGCAACCAGCGCTATGAAAACCGGACCCAGGAGATCTCCCAGATTTCGCGCGGCCTCAAGGGGCTGGCCAAGGAGCTCAACGTCCCGGTAATCGCGATTTCGCAGCTGAACCGAGCGATCGAGTCGCGCCGCGGCGATCACCGGCCGCAGCTCTCGGACCTGCGCGAGTCGGGATCGATCGAACAGGACGCGGACATGGTGATCTTCATCTACCGCGAAGACGTCGTGAATCCGGCGGAAGAGAACACCGGCGTCGCCGAAATCATCATCGGCAAACAGCGCAACGGCCCCACCGGCACCTTCCAGCTCGCCTTCCTCAAGCAGTACACCAAATTCGCCAACCTCTGGCAAGGCGCCGAGCAATAATCCCAGGATGGCCGCGATCGTTTGGAGTGCGGCGACTCGTCGCCGCTTTCTACAGCCAGATGCCGCCCCCACACCGGCAGCTTGCTGCCGGGATCGCCGCGGCGCGACTGAAACCAAGCATCGGTCTCTCCTGGAAGCGGCAGCAAGCTGCCGGTTCGCGGCCATCAGACGTCTGCCAAAGCGGCGAACAGTCGCCGCACTCCAAACGCACCTTCCCCGCCGGGCATCATAACCTATGTGGCATCGGGCGCGACGCCCGCGCTCCATTGCAAGCCAATCGTTGGACGGCTACATCAGGCCGGGATAGGGGGCACGGCATGAAGCGAGCGCCAAAGGCGCGGCACTCCCATTTAGAATGTCCTTCACGAGGCCACCTGTGATAAAAAGTTGCTGGTCACCGCGGTATCCGCGCCGCGTCTCTTCAACTTTGCCTAAGGAGGTACACCCATGCGTCGTGCCCTTCGCCTTGCAGGTTTTCCTTGCCTGGTCCTGTTTGCAGCCGGTCTTCTATTCCGTGCCGCGGCCCAAGCGCCACAGACTGGCGCCGCTCCTCAAGCGACTTCCGAGCCAACCAAGAAAGTCCTGACCCTGGCCGATTACGGAAGGTGGAACCGCGTCACTTCCACGGCACTTTCGCCTGACGGCAAATGGATGACCTATACTTATCAGCCGAACACGGGCGATGCTACCCTGTTTGTCAAGCAGCTCGACGGCGACAAGATGTACACCGTTCCCTTGGGGTCAACCGGCGGCGGTGGTGGCGGCCGTGGAGGCCCCGGAGGCGGTGGCGCCGGCGGCGGACCGCAGTTCTCGGATGATTCACGCTGGATCGGCTACTTTGTGAATCCGCCATCGGCGGCGGCACGCGGCGGCGCACGCGGAGGCGCTCCTGGAGCGACTCCCGGAGCGGCTCCGGGCGGTGCGCGCGGCGGCACTCGCGGCGGGAGTGAAACCGGAGCCGCGCCAGGAGCACGGCCGACGCGCCGGTTCGAGTTGCTGGAAATGGCAACCGGCGAGCGTCACACCATGCCGAATCCCGCGAGCTTCCGGTTTTCCAAAGGGTCGCGCTGGCTGGTGGTGCGGCTGAACCGCACGTCCACCGACACATCGTTTTCGGGCGCCGACCTGATCGTACGCGACCTCGCTTCGGGCGCCAACCGCAACATCGGCAACGTGAACTTATTTGATTTTGATGCCGCCGGAACCAGGCTCGCCTACACGGTGAGCGCGCAGGAAAAAATCGGCAACGGCATCTATATCCTCAATCCGGCAACGGGGGAAACGCGCGTCCTGGCAGCCGCCACGGCCGACTTCGACGCCCTCAGTTGGAGCGCAGAGGGCGCGAACCTGGCCGTGCTGCAGGGCGAAAAGAAAAGGGAAAATCGACAGAGGGACAACGTGCTTCTGGCCTGGCTCGATGCCGGGAGCGGCACAGCGCGCGCGGTGCAGTTCGATCCCGCGAAGGCGGAGGGTTTTCCGAAGGGCTTTGTGCTCAGCGAATTTTCCACGCCACAGTGGACCAAGGACGGCGCCAAGCTCTTTGTCGGAATCAAGGAACAGGAGCCCGAACCGCCAACCAACAACGAACCGCAGGCCAACGTTGATGTATGGCACTGGAAGGACGCGCAGCTTCAGTCGGAACAGATCATCCGGCTTGCTCAGGAAAGGCGCGCCACTTTGCCGGCGGCCTTCGTCATTGCATCCGGCAAATTCGTGCAGCTTGGAGACAACGACATGCGCGGAGTCACGCCCGTGGCGAACGGCAAATGGGGAATCGGCCGCAACGATGCGCCCTATCGCCTCGAGTTTGCGGAAGGCTCGAAGGCCGATTACTACCGCGTCCACATGGAAACCGGCGAGCGCACCCTGATTGCCAAAGGACTCACGCGCACGATGGGAAGCTCCCCCGACGGCAAGTGGTTCCTTTATCTCAAAGACAAACACATCCGCGCCTTCAACCTGGATACCGCCAAAGACGCGGTGATCGATGCCAAGGCCGGCAGGAGCTTCGTCGATGAGGACGATGATCACGCCGCGGAGAAGCCGACTTACGGTCTCGCCGGTTGGACGAAAGACGGATCTTCGGTGCTCCTGAATCACAAATACGACATCTGGCAGGTGGCACTCGATGGAAGCACAGCGGTGAATTTGACCAAGGGCAAAGGGGATGCGGATGAAGTGCGCTACAGGCTGGTCCGGCTCGAGGCCGGCGCGCGCGGCGGGCGCGGCGGCGGCGGCGGACGCGGCGGCGGGGGCGGCGGCGACGACGAAGGAATCGACCTGTCCAAACCGCAGCTGCTTTCGGCCTACGGCGAATGGACCAAAAAGTCCGGATACTGGACGCTTGTTTCCGGCCAGGAACCCAAGCCGCTCCTCTGGGCGGACAAGCAGGTCGGCGGCGCCGAAAAGGCGAGGGAATCCGACCGGGTGATCTTCACTCAACAGTCGTTCACCGAGTTTCCCGACTATTGGCTGGCCAACGCCGCCTTTGAGGCGCCGCGGAAAATGACGGATGCGAATCCATTTCTGAAAGATTATGCCTGGGGCGCGCGCGTGCTTGTCGACTACAGGAATTCGAAAGGCCGGCGCCTGCAGGGGACGCTCACCCTGCCGGCCGGCTACGAGAAGGGGAAGCAGTGCCCGATGCTTGTTTACATCTATGAAAAGATGTCAAACACGCATCACTCGTTTTCGATGCCGGTCTATGATGACCGGCCGCACATGTCCACGTACGCCAGTGACGGATACCTTGTGCTGCAGCCGGATATCGTGTACGAGATCGGCAAACCGGGATCTTCGGCGCTCGACTGCGTAACGGCGGCAGTGAAGAAGGTAATTGAACTGGGCTACGCCGATCCCAAGCGCATAGGCCTGCAGGGCCACAGCTGGGGCGGATACGAGTCCTCGTTCATCGTCACCCAGACGGACATGTTCGCCGCCGTGGTCACGGGCGCCCCGCTGACGGACCTGCCGAGCATGTACAATATCCTTTATAAGCAGACCGGCTCCGTGAACCAAGGCATCCTCGAGACCGGCCAGGGGCGCTGGGGTGCCAACGTGAATCCATGGACGGCGCACGACCTGATTGAAAGCCAGTCGCCCCTGCACCATGTGACCAGGATTACCACGCCCTTCCTCATTCTGCAGGGCACGGCCGACGGCGCCGTCGACTGGAACCAGGGGCTCGAATTTTATACCGCCGCGCGGCGCAACGGGAAAAAAGCGATCCTGCTCTCGTATCCCGACGAACCTCACCATCTGGCGAAAGAAGAAAACCAGAAAGACTTCCAGGTGCGCATGAAACAGTTCTTCGATCACTACCTGAAAGGCACGGCCGCGCCCAAGTGGATGACGGAAGGAGTGCCGCAGACGCAGAAAGGAGGGGCGATTAAGTAGGAGACAGTGGACAGGAGACAGCAGGAAAACAGGCTGTCGCGAGTATGAGTTGCCTCTTGCAGATCTGCCTGCATGTGGAGGATCGCCGGCTTCCGGAGCTCGGGCGGGACGCCGCGATTTCTTGACAGAACTAAAGCCGGATTCCGAGTTTGACCCTTCCCAAACGCCATTCTCGACCGCATGGATACCGGCTGAAATCCATTTCTGAAATGAGCACATTTTTGGCCGCATGTCGACCCGCGATCGATTAGCCCGGTTGGCGGCTGCCCCGTTTTGGAGTGCGGCGATTCATCGCCGCTTTTACCGTTCGATCTACTGCCGCACCGGGCGGCTTGCCGCCATAATTCATTAGATCGCTTGGGAGTGCAGCCCCAAGCGGTTTATGGAATTCCAGGCAGCAAGCTGCCTGATCCAGCCAGGTTGCGGTCCCCGGAGCGGCGATGAAGCGCCGCACTCCAAACGGCTTGCCGTACTTCAACTTCGGAATCCAGGCTAAAGCATCGGCCGGCCTCATCCGGGAAGCGAAGGGCATGACAATCCAGCCCAACCCCACAGTGTCAAGTGTGAGATACAGCCAGCGCAGAGTGGGTGGCAGGTGATTTTGGCGCTGTTTGCCGCATCATTGCCGCCGCAGGCCGGGGGCCAGCAGATCTACCTTGTCGAAGGGAAGCTCTTCGAAACGGGCCTTCGGAAACTCCTTTCTGACTGCAGCGCCGAATTGTTTGACGTTGCCGACCAGGACCAGTACCAGGTTGGAGGCATCGAAGTAGCGCCCCGACATCTCCTTGACCTGAGCGGGGCCGACCGCGAGCACCTTCTGTTGGTAGGTATCGTTATAATCGGCGGGCAGGTTGTACTGTGCCACTGCCAGGATCCGCGCAGCCACCTGCTCGCCGGTTTCGGTCTGGATAGGAAACACCCCGGCGATATAGTCACGTGCGAAATCAAGCTCGCCCGGGCCGAGATCGCCGGTCGACATCCTGGCGATCAGATCCAGCATCAGCCTGGCAGCCTCCAGCGTGGCTTCCGTGCGCGTGAATGTGGAGGCGGAAAATTCACCCGCCTGCTGATAGCTGTTGAAGCCGGAATAGGCGCCGTAGGTGAGCCCTTTTTTCTGGCGCACCTCGGTGGAAAGGCGCGAATTGAATCCGCCGCCGAATATCCGGTTGGTCACATAAAGCGGTACGAAGTCTGGATGGTTGCGCGGGATGCCGAGGCGGCCGATGCGAATCTGGCTCTGGTTGGCGTCGGGCTTGTCCACCAGCACGATGCGCATGCCCTGGGCGGGCGCCGGCGCCGTCGGAGCGCTCGCCTGGGCCGCACGTCTGGACCAGGCGGCAGTGCCGAGGTACTTGTCCGCGGCTGCAAACGCGGCTTCCTGCGTGATGTCGCCGGCGAAGGCCGCCAGCGCCTGTTCCGGCCCGAAGTGAGCTTCCCAGAAACGCACCAGGTCTTCCCGTGCGATCTTCTGCAGCGAGTCGGGAGTGCCGCTTCCGGGCAGGCCATAGGGATGCTGCCCGTAGACGGTGCGCTGCACCAGCACATCCGCTATATAGGCCGGATCGGAGTATTCGACCTGCAGATTGGAGAGCGCCTGCTGGCGCCGCCGCTCGATCTCATCCTTCTTGAACGCGGGATGGATGACGATGTCGGAAAGGAGATCCATCGCAAGGGCGAAGTCCTTCTTCACCACGCTGACGCTCACATAAGCGCCGTCCTTGTCCGCGCCGGCGCTGAGCGTGCCGCCGACGAAATCAATGGCTTCCGCGATCTGCTGGGCGGAGCGCGAGCTTGTGCCCTGGGTGAGCAGGTCGGCTGTCATGGCGGCAACCCCGGGCTTGCCGGCAGGATCGTTGACAGATCCGGCGCGGGCAAGCACGAGCCGCACCGTGACCATCGGCTGTTCGGCGTCGGCGATCACAAAGGCCCGCAGCCCGTTATCGAGTGTGCGCGTGGCCGCCTTGGGGAACCGATACGGTTTTGCCGGCGCGGCCGCGGGCATCCTGGCGGCGAGCTTGATTCCCGGAGGAATCACGCCCGTGCCTTTCGTTGCCTCCGTGCCGGGCTGCGGCGGCCCGGAACACCCTGCCATCAGGAATGCGCCCAGCAGCAGAATTCCGATCGATATTCGAGATGTGGAATAATGGCTCTTCATGGATTTTGCTCCCTCGCTCCTATTTGCCCGCCGGCTTGGGCGGCTCGATTAACAGAACCGTGCGCTGGGACTTGTCAAAATACAGGCGCGCGGCGCGCTGGATGTCCGCGGCGGTGACGCGCAGAAAGCCGTCCAGCGAGACATTCGCCAGGTTCGGATCCCGGCCGACCACGGCGGCACGGCCGATGGCATCGGCCTTCTGCTGCACGGTGAGACGCCCGAGGATGTCGCCCGATATCTGCTGATTCTTGGCTTTCTCGAGCTCCCGGGGATCCACCATTCGGGTCTTCATCTGCTCGAGAACGGTCCCCAGCTCCTTTTCGCCCGCCGCCATACTCTTGCCCGGGTTGAGCAGAGCGACTGCGTAAAAGAGGTTCGGGTGTTCCGTGAAGTTGCCGACTCCCATGGCCTGCACGGCAATCTGGTCCTCATAGACCAGTTTCCGGAACAGCCGGCTGCTCTCTCCGCCGGACAGGATGTTGGAAGCTATGATGAGCGGATACGAATCCGGAGTGAACTCCGCAGGCATGTGATAACCAGCGACAATCGCTTCCAGGGGAGATTGCGATCCATACCACTTTGTGAGGCGGCGCTCGGCGTTTTGGGGAGGTTCCCGGACGGCGACGCGCGGAACCGGCGCGGCAGGTTTGGGAATGCCCGAGAAGTACTGTTCAATCCAGCCGGTGGCCTGTGCCGGCGTGAAGTCTCCCGCGATCACCATGGTGGCATTGTCGGGGCGGTAATAGGTGTTGTAGAATTCACGCACGTCCTGCAGGGATGCCTTGCTTAAATCTTCCATGCTGCCGATTGTCGTGTGCTTATAAGGATGCACGGTAAAGGCGGCATCGGCGAGATCTTCCGCGACCCGGCCGTATGGGGAGTTTTCGATGCCGACGCGGCGTTCCTCCTTCACTACCTCGCGTTCGGACTTGAAGTTGGCGTCATCCACCTTGAGGCTGCCCATGCGATCGGCTTCCAGCCAGATGACGCGCTCGAGATAGTTCGAGGGGAAGGTCTGCCAATAAACGGTGACGTCGTCGTTGGTATAGGCGTTGTCGAATCCGCCCGCGGCCTCCACAATGCGCGAGTGTTCATCCGGGCCGACGTGCGCCGAGCCCTTGAACATCAGGTGCTCGAAAAGATGGGCAAAACCGGTGCGCCCCGGCTTTTCGTCCTTCGATCCGATGTGATACCAGATCTGGAGATTGATCACCGGCGCCGAGTGGTCCTCCAGCATCAGAACCCGCAGACCGTTCCCGACCGCATACTGCTGAATCTTCAACTCGGGCGGCCGGATCGCCTGCGCGCTCTGCTTCGTGGCGGGCGCCTGGCCGGCCCAGGCCGCTCCGAATGCAAGACCCAAAATCAGTAAAGCGGCCCAGCCCGAAATCCGGCGGGTCATACTTCGCAGAATCATACTGCCTCCTTTGCTTGGTCCTGTATTGAAGCACTCCTCATACCGGAAAAGCAAGGCAGGGAAAAACAAAAACGCCACGGATTCCACTGATTTGTTGAACTATTCTCGATCAAACACCCTGTTCGCCGGTTAGATCTGATGGAGGTTGGAATGCTTTATGAGGAACTTACAGGAATGATCATCGGCGCTGCGATGGAGGTGCATAAACTATTGGGATCCGGATTCTTGGAATCCGTTTATGAACGCGCGCTGGCATTGGAACTGACCGCTCGGCAAATGCCATTTGAACGGCAGGCCCCGATCATGGTCATGTACCGGCAGGCGCAGGTCGGCGAATACCGGGCCGACTTCCTTGTCGACGGCAAGATCATACTGGAAATCAAGGCCACGGCCGCCCTCATCGCCGAGCACCAGGCGCAAGTCCTGCACTACCTGACCGCCACTGGAATACGGCTTGCGCTACTCCTTAATTTTGGCGCCAGGTCGCTCCAGTTCAAACGCATTATCCGCTAGTTTTTAAATCTGTGTAATCCGTGAAATCCGTGGCGTTTTTGGGTCCGGTTTATCCGGACAGGGATCGCGTTGCCTTTTGCCGCGAAAGCCGATATAAATCCGTTCCGATGAGCAACAAGATACGCAAGACCCACCGAACCAAGGACCGGCCCGGCGGCCGGCCATCGAGTCCGGACCGCCGGGGAGCGGAGCTCAAGTCGCCGCGCACATGGAGCGCCTGGCTGCTGGCGGCGGCGTTGCTGTTCGCAACTCTGACTGCCTATTACCCGGCTTGGCACGGCGGCATGCTCTGGGATGACGACCGCCACATCACCCGGACGGATTTGCGTTCGGCCGAGGGTTTATATCGCATCTGGTTCCAACTGGGCGCCACGCAGCAATATTATCCTGTCACCCACTCCGCTTTCTGGCTCCAGCACAAGATCTGGGGAGACGCCACTCTCGGCTACCATCTGGTCAACATCATCCTGCACGTGCTGGCGGCATTGCTGGCGGCTGTGATCCTCAAGCGGCTGGGAGTGCCATGGGCCTGGCTGGCGGCGCTCATCTTCGCTCTTCATCCCGTTCAAGTGGAATCCGCAGCGTGGATTACCGAGCTCAAAAACACGCTTTCCGGCGTGTTCTATCTGGCATCGGCGCTGGTGTATCTGCGATACGACCGGGACAGGCAGCGCGGGTCTTATGGGCTGGCGCTGGCGCTGTTCTTCCTGGCGCTGCTGACCAAAACGGTTACCGCCACACTGCCTGCAGCGTTGCTGGTTGCGTTCTGGTGGCAACGCGGCAAGCTGGACTGGCGCCGGGATGTGAGGCCGCTGGCGCCCTGGTTTGCGCTCGGCCTGGCCGCGGGTTTGTTTACCGCGTGGGTCGAACACGCGTATGTCGGCGCCCAGGGAGCCGCATATCAGCTGTCCTTTGTCGATCGATTCCTGGTCGCCGGCCGTGCCGTCTGGTTCTATCTCGGCAAGCTGCTCTGGCCGGCAAACCTGATTTTTGTCTACCCGCGCTGGCAAGTCAGCCAGGGCGTGTGGTGGCAATACCTGTTTCCGCTCAGCCTGGCTGCCCTGATTGCAGTGCTGTGGATGATGCGGAAGCGGTCCCGGGCGCCGCTGGCGGCGATGCTCTTCTTCTGCGGCACCCTCTTCCCCGCCCTGGGCTTTGTGAACGTGTTTCCGTTCCGATACTCGTTCGTGGCGGATCATTTCCAGTACCTCGCCTGCATTTCAATCATTGCCTTGTTCGCGGCCGCGGCCGCGGGTGCGGCCAGGCGCTGGCGAGTGCCGGCCAGGCCCGCGGCTGTCTGCATCGCGTTGGCATTGGGGATCGGGCTTGCGCTTCCGACATGGCGCCAGAGCCGGCAGTATGCTGACGCCGCGACTCTTTATCAGACCACCATCCGCCGCAACCCCTCGTGCTGGATGGCTTACAACAACCTCGGCAACGTCCTGCATGGGCGGGAACGGTTCGAGGAGGCTGTCTGCCAATACCGGGAGGCGCTGCGGCTCAAGCCGGATTACGCCGAAGCGCACAACAACCTGGGGAACGCCCTTCAGGGACTGGTACGGCTCGAAGAGGCCGTCTCCCAATATGAGCAGGCTTTGCGGCTGGCGCCGGACCTGGCCGGGGTGCATTACAATCTCGGCAACGCCCTGCAGGGAATGGGCCGGGTCAGAGAGGCCGAGGCGCAGTACAGGGAGGCGCTCAAGGAAGATCCTGCTTCAGCCAGGACGCACGGCAATCTCGGATCCGCTTTGGACAAGATGGGACGGTTCGAAGAGGCCGTTACCCATCTGCAGGAGGCCTTGCGCATGGATCCTTCCTATCTCACCGCGCGCATCAACCTCGGCAAGGCGCTGCAGCGCATGGGGAGGCTCGATGAAGCAGCAGCGCAATACCGGGAGGCATTGCGTCTCAATCCCGGTTCCGCCGAGGCCCGCTCCGCCCTCGGTCAGGCGTATCAGGGTATGGGGCGCTTCGACCAGGCGAGGGCCGAGGCGGCGGAGGCTTTGAGGCTGCGGCCCGGTTCGGCGGAGGCGCTCAATAACCTGGCAAATGCGTTGCTAGGAGAAGGCAGGATCGAGGAGGCACTGGCGCAGTACCGGGAAGCGCTGCGGATTCAACCGGACTTTGCCCTTACGTATTTCAATTTGGGGAGCGCGCTGCAGGGAATGGGCAGGCTTGAGGAAGCCGCGGCCCGTTACCGGGAAGTGCTGAAGCTCAAGCCGGATTTGGCCGCGGCGCATCACAACCTGGCGCTCATCCTTCAGAACCAGGGCCGCTATGCCGAGGCGGCAGCGCATTATCGCGAAGAGATACGAACCGGCGGGAATGCCGCCGAAGCCTACAACAATCTGGGCGTCTGCCTCGCCGCCCAAGGGCGGATCGGGGAAGCCGCCTCCCAGTTCAAAGAGGCATTGCGCCTCCAGCCCAACCATGCCGAAGCCCAGGCCAACCTGGCCCGAGCCCTGGCCATCCTCAAGAAGTAGGACACAACATTCACGGCCGGATCACAATCTCACCACGGAAACCCAATCCGCCGCACGCCTGCAACCGAACCTCAAAAGCAAACCACAGAGACACAGAGATCACAGAGCGACAATGTTTCGAATCTCTGTGGCCTCTGTGTCTCTGTGGTTCACTGTTCTTTGGCTTCTTGAATCAAGAGCACGCAGATACCCCTGTTTTCCGGGCCTTGAACCGTGTTAATCTCCTGCTCTCGGACATGAGGCATGAATCCTAAGCAAGGCAATCTCGAATCAGACAGCAGCGGCGTGCGCGTTTCCTGGCTGTGGCTGGCCGGGCTGCTCGCGGCCGTGCTTGTCATCAAAGCCGCGGTGCTTTTCCAGCTCGGAAGCCATCCGATGCTCCAGCCCCACGGCGACCTCGACCCGACGGTCTACGTCGAACTGGGGCAGAAGATCGCCCGCGGCGGCGTGCTGGCGGTCACCGAGCCGTTTTTCGTCTCTCCCCTTTACGTGTATTTCCTGGCGCTGATCTTCAAGGCGGCGGGAGACTCGCTTTTCGCGGTGCGGGTCGTACAGATCCTGCTGGGCACTGCAGCAGTCGCGTTCGTGTTCTTTACGGCGCGGCACTGGTACCGCGAGCGGACGGCATGGATTGCAGCGGCGTTGGCGGCGCTCACGGGATTCTTTGCTTTCTCGGAAATCCTCATCCTGCAGGCGGCTCTGGATCCGTTCCTGGCGGCGTGTTCGCTCTACTTCATTTCCCGCACCCAGGCCGATCCCCGGCCCTGGGTGCTGCCCGTGGCGGGATTCACGGCCGGGCTCTTTGTGCTGAGCCGTCCCAACGTGCTCGCATACGCATTGATCGCGGCCGCCCTGATCGCGGTTTCCTCATGGAGGCAGGAGGCACGCAGGAAAGTGCCCTTTCCGGCGCGCGCCGGGCTTGGGAGGGGCGCCCTGTTCGCGGCCGGCCTGGCGCTTGCGCTCACACCCAACGCGCTGCGCAACTACATGGCATCCGGCGAAGCCGTGCTGATCTCATCCCATGGCGGACTTAATTTCTATATGGGGAACCGCGCCGGCGCCGACGGCACTTACCTGAACATCCCGGGGATCACGCCATCGATTTCCGGACAGGCGCGCGATGCCACGCTCATGGCGGAATCCGCCTTGGGACGGCATCTGTCCACAGGGGAAGTGTCGAGCTACTTCTATCAACAGGCGACAGATTGGATCCTTGCAGATCCGGCCGCCGCCGCGCAGTTGCTGGTGCGCAAGATCGCGCTCGTGCTGAACAGGAAGAACGTCGCATTGAACTACAGCTATGAGTTCTACCGCGACGATGAGCCCTCTCTGCTCCCCTTCCTGGCGGTGGGCCCGTGGCTGCTGCTGCCGCTGGGCCTCATCGGGCTTTTCCTGCCCCGCCGGCAGGCCGCACAGCCCGGTTTCTGGGTTTGGGGCTCGTTCGTACCTGTCTACATTCTGGCCGTTGCGGCTTTCTTCGTGTCGGACCGCTACCGGATGCCGCTGCTGATTCCCCTGTGCATCACCTCGGCGGCGGCGCTTGAGTGGCTTGTCCAATGCCTGCGCACCCGGCAGCATACGCGCCTGTTCATGCCGGTTCTGGGGATCGTTCTGTTGACCGGGCTGAGCAGCTTGAGTCTCGGGCTTCAGGATGCCGCGAGCAGCGAACGGACGAGAAAAGCCGTATGGCTGGTGGAGCAGGGCAAGTACGGCGAAGCAAGGGAGTATGTGAACCGGATTACTCCGCGCCACGCCCAGCCGGGGATGCTTCGCTTTCAGCTGGGAGAGGCTCTGATGGTCGCAGGGCAATACCGCGAGGCTGTTGGGCGCTTGAGCGAGGCGCTCCAGATTGACGGCAGCAGGTCGGCGATTCAAATCTCCCTCGGAAAGGCGCTCATAGCCGACGGAAGGCCCGCCGAAGCCATATCGCATTTGAAGACCGTCTTCGATCAAGGCTACACGGAAGATATTTCCGGACTGTGGCTCGTCCGAGCATATGCCGCTTCCGGGCAGGCCGAGGAGGTTCTCCGGCTTCTTGTTTCCTTGCCGGACACGGTCGGCGCAGTGCCCAATACGGCTTTTGAGTTCGGATCCTTTGCGCTCCAGGTCCAGGCGCCGGAGCAGGCGGAGCGGTGGCTGAGAATCGCCGTGGCACGCGCGCCCGGCAACGCGGAAGCGCACGGGAAACTGGGCATGGCGCTGCTGATGTTGAACCGGCCGCAGGGGGCGCTGGCGCCGCTGGAGGAAGCCGTCCGTCTGGATCCGGCAAGCGCCACCGCCCATCTTAACCTCGGCGTCGCCTACGCCAACCTCAAGCGCTTCGGCGATGCGCGCGCCCAGGCGCAGCAAGCCCTGCGCCTCGATCCGAACCTGCCCAACGCCGCCGCCTTCCTCAAAGCCCTGCCGAAGATTGAGGACTGATCCCAATGCTGTTCACTCATGCCCGAATTTGGAAATCTTGACATTGCCATTTGCCAAGCTGTCCGCTGGGAGGGACCGCCTGCCTTTTGAGCGCGGGCGGGACTCCCATGGCGCCTTTGCGGCGATTCATCGCCGCTTTGGTAATCGGTCTATTGGCCGCATCCCGGCAGCTTGCTGCCGCGTTCGAAACAACGCGCGACCGCCTTCATGCGTTTTGGGGACATCCCGGCGGCAAGCCGCCTTGCGCAGCGGCAGTCCGGCTCGTGAAAGCGGCGACCAGTGGCCGCAGTCCAAACGCAAAACCATGCGGCATTGGGCGAGAAACCCGCGGTCCTGTGATTTTAGGGGAGGGGAACAGGGAGGGACCCTGTTCCCCTGGAGTGGATGTTGCCAGAAAGCTAGAAGTTAAAGCGCATCACGATCTGGATCGACCGGCCGCCCGCATCCTGCGTCTGGCTGAAATCGTTGTAAGACGAGGTGACCCGGCCGCTGGTCAGGCCGCCCCAACTATCCGAGCCGTAGTAGTTGATATTGTTGAAGGCATTCAGGAACTCGGCGCGCAGCTCGAAGTTCTGCCTTTCCGTGAACCGCATTCTTTTCACCACGCTCAGATCGAAGCGCGTGAAACTCGGGCCGCGGACATAGATGTGCCGGTTCACACAATCGCCGCTGACGACAGCGTAACAACCGCCGCTGTTGGCGGGCGCCAGGTAACGCCCCGTGGGCGTCCCGCGCGTGAAGCCGACGATGTCGTAGCTGGCTGCGAAGTAGGACTGGTCGATGATGTCCTTCGGATAGTAGTAGATCTTCTTGCCGGCATCATCGAAATACAGACCGATCGAATCCTGCAGTTCCTTGGCGGTCATGCCGTTGAGTACGGTTTCGCCGAAGTCCAGCAGGTTCCCGACCTGGATGCGGGTGCTGCCATGAAACTCCCAGCCGCCGACGATCCGGTCGAGGGCGCGGCCGACAGTGCTTGCCAGCGCCTTTCCCTGGCCGAAGGGGAGCTCGTACATCCAGGTGGCCTTGAAAGCGTGCGGCAGGTAGCCGGAAAGACTCCGGTCCAGCGGCCGGCGGAACGAAAGCAAATCGGAGCCGAAGCCCCTGGCCCAGACGTAATTCGCCGAAACCATCAACCCCTTGGCCATGCGGCGCCGCAATTCCACCTGCATCGAGTCGAACTTGCTCCAGCCTCCATTCCCGTAGATGTAGGCGTTGCTCACCGTCTCGTTGAGCCGGAAGAAATTGGCCGGCAATCCGGCCTTCACCGCATTGGCGCGCCAGTTAACGTCGGCCCTCAAATCTCTTGCCATGTAATTAGGGTTCGGGTTGTAAGCGCTCAAATAGTTGTTGTATGTGGCATTGGTGAAGAATCCGTAGGGTGTGCTTCCCAGCTTGGCCGAGGTGTAGTTGTTCGCATCATTCGGATCCAGGCCGCCGCTCAGGTAGGCCATGATGATCGGCAACGGGTAGGTGCCGGTCCCCGCTCCGAAATAGCGGAAGTTCCTCCCGCGGTTCTGGGCTATGTTCGCGAATACATTCTTCTGCGCCAGGTAGAACTCGTTCAGCCAGCCGTTCTCCAGCATGTTGTATTCGGTGGAATTGTGGTTGAGGTTCTGCCACATCTGGAGCGATTTGTTCCCGACGTAGCGGACCTCGATTGCCGTATCTCTCGTGATCTCCCGCTGAATGCCGAAGGTCCACGACAATGTGTACGGGACCTTGATATTGGGATCGATCGCCCGGATGGAATTCTGAATGCCCACCGCCATCGGATATACCGGCTCACTTTGGAAAGACGGAGCGCTGAGACGGCTTTTCTCACGGAACAATACCGGAAAGCTTTCCCCGGGAAGAACCAGGTTGTTGAGAGTGTAGTTGCGGTTGGTTGCGATGGAGCCGCCGACATTTCCGGAGAAAATGCCGTCATAGGTGCCCAGATTGTTCCGGTGAAACGCTATGGAATACCCGCCGCGCAGCACGGTCTGGCCGGCGCCGCCAAGGAGCCGTTGGAGAAAGCCCCCGCTTGCCCGCGGAGTCCAGGCGAAACCGAAGGTCGGCGAAATCGTGCCCCACTGCTGATTATAGGCGGGATCGCCGGGGTTGTATTTATAAACGACCGATGCCACTCCACCCGTCGCTCCCGGCTTCATGAGATTGCCTACTCCTGAGGGCCCCCATACCTCGGCCGGTGTTGCCCAGGAAAAGGCATTGTTGAGCGGTGTCCATGGGCGCTGAATCTCCCAGCGTACGCCGTAGTTGAGCGTCAGGCCCGGGCGCGCCCGCCAGGAATCCTGGGCGAAAAACCCAAATTCACGCTGGCGTGACCGTCGAATCCGGTTCCCCAGGTAGGTATACTTGCCGGTGTTTTCATTGATATAGGCGCTGGCGTTGATCGCCGTCACGCGCCCCGTCAACGACGCGTATACGCTCGCCGCCGTGTTGATCTGGCCGGTCGTGGCGCCGGGGAAGTTGTTGGGCCCGTTGGTGGCATCAAACATGATGTACGCCGGGTCGTAGGAGCTGTCCAGCCCGATGCTGAGGGTAGGCACTACATACCCGTTCCAAAACCACGAGGCGTAATTGGTGAAGGCGCCGCCGAAGCTCATGTTGTGCGTTCCTTTTGTCCAGGTCAACGTGTCCTCGAACATCTTGACCGGCGTATTGCGCCGGCTTGGGGTCGAGCCGGTATAGGGCGAGCTCATGGTGCTGAGGCCGAAACCGAAGCCGTCCATGTTGGCCAGAGGTCCGGTGAATTGGCCTTTGTTGAATTGCGAATAGAAAAGCACCGTTCCGCCGTTGAAGCCGAACCGCCCTTCATTGACCAGTCGAGGTGTCAAGGTCGAACGCAAGGCGATGGAGGTGGAGAAACGGTTGGAATCCTGGCCGCCCCAGTTGGGGAAGCCGGGCCAGGCAGGATCGGCGCCGTTGAGCAGGTCCGGCTGGCTGTAAAACCACTGATAGTTCCAGCTCCCCTCGAGGTGATGCTTGCTGGTGAGGTTGAAGTCGAAGCGCGCCGTGGGGAACTTGCGGATCTGCAACGAGCTGGCTTGATAGAGCAGAGTTTCGGTCAGCGGGTTGCTGACAATCGGATAGGACTGGACCGTGCAATAGCTGCAATGGGCTGCCGCGCGGACATCGGTGAGCAGTTTCGCAATCGTCGGATCCATCGTCGACGTATGCCCGTTTGCCGCCGCCAGCGTGAGCAGGTTGACCGTACGGACCTGGTCCGGCTGCCCGGCCTTTTGGTAGAGATACACATAGGTGCCGGTGTCCACCAGGGGATTAAAGAGCGTCCGCGTCCTGGCCTGCTGAGAAGGCAGGCGGAACTCCTCATAGTTGATAAAGAACAGCGCCTTGTCCCGGCCGTTGAACAGGCCGGGAATCCTGATGGGGCCGCCGACGCGGAAGCCCGGCTGATTGAACAGGAGGAGTGCCCGGGGCGACTTGCATTTATCGAACTCTGTGGCCATCTGTTGGGGTGTGCACTTCTGCCCTCTCCCGGGATCAGTCATGTAGATCGGGTCAGCGTCACGGTTGGTGAACCAGTTGTTGGCATTCAGCCACGAATTGCGGTGATACCAGTAAACGCTCCCGTTGTAGTCGTTGCTCCCCGAACGCGTGATAAACCGAATCTGTACGGCGCCCGTTCCGGAACTCTCCGATCCGGGTGTGGCCGTCGATACGGTCACCTCCTGCATGGCATCCTGGCGCGGGTGGATATAGCTGAAGTTGCTGTCCGAGGTGCTGTTGTCTTTCGTGTTCACGCCGTCCACCGTAATGTTGACGGCCTGCCCGGGCATGTTGGACCAGGTCGAACCTCGCGCGCCGCCTGTCGTGTTGATCCCCGGCATCAAGACCAGGAAATCCATCAGGTTGCGGGTGGCAATCGGCAGGTTGGCGATCTGGCTCATCTGGAGCGTTGTCGCAATCGTTGCCGACATCGACTGCACGATCTCGGCGCCTGCCTGCACGGTGACGGTCTCACTCGTGCCGCCAACCTGCATCACTACACGGATCGTCGCAGGCGTGCCGGCCATCAGCACGATGTTCTGGACGACTTGCTGCTTGAAGTTGGGCACGGAGACCGTGGCGGTATACGTGCCGGGACTCAGCGACGGAATGTTGAACATCCCGTTTTCCGACGTGATGGTCTTTAACTCCGTACCGGTGGAGTTGTTTTTTACCGTCACGTCGGCGCCCGGGATTACGCCGCCGGACTGGTCGACGACAGTTCCCACCAGGGAGGAGGCCGAGCCGGCCCCCTGTGCGTGGCAGACCAGGCTGGCTCCCGCTATTATGAGTACTGCCAAAACTAGCCTAAATGCTAAGTTTTTCATAACGGTTCCTTCGATGGAGTTGTAGAAACTTCGAAACCGGACACAAACGCCCGTCTCATTCCTAGTTTCTCTGTCTGTGATGAAGCGATAAACTCCGCACTTCTGCCTGCCCTCGCGAAAGGCCGAGGATAAGCAGCTGAATCACTCGCTTATGCTGCGGGGCTGCCAGGGGAACCCGCTTAACAGAGGGGGACTCCCAACTACGCGGTGTGAAGGCCGGTTTCAACGCCTGTGATTGCATTCACCGGCCGGAAGTAATCGCACAACTGGGCCCTTTCTCCCCCACCTGACGCTGAAAAATACCAATCCCATTCTGAGCCTAATATCCCAAAAGCTGAACCGATGTTAAAACTAAAAAGTCATCATTGCAAGATGTTTTTCATCTTGTTGTTGGTAGCAGAAATGGTTCCTGCGGACCGTCACAGCAACCGTCCAGGTAACCCCCGAGTAGTGAAGTGAGCCACCGAAATGCGCTGCATGTAACTCCTCATCAATCCATTCCTACGGACTTCACGGCGCTCAAGCACGAGTAGGCCTTATAAGCGTTTCATCTGGTTTCTGTCGCGAAACTCGGTAAATCATGTAGGGGCGACCTGCCGGTCGCCCGTCAATGACAAAACAGAAGGTCCGACAAATGAAATGAAAAAGCGTGCAAATCATTAAGAAATCAACTCTTCTAGCACATTCCGGGTATTGACCACGCATCTTCTACAGATGCCGCTTCGGTCTCGGAATGGATGTTTCGCGACGGAAACTATCTAGCCTATGTTTGCGGGGTATGACCGTAACATAATGGAAACAAAAGGTCGAGCTTTCGCAAGTGTCACTATGGGCCTTTTTAGCTGACTTTGCTCTGCTATCGGGATCAAGGTTCTTGATCCCTACTGCCTTAAGGATTCGAAAATGGATTCTGGGGACCTGGCACCTGCATGCGATCTCTCTAGAATCACGGCCGCTGCTCCAGGGCGCGGTCGACGGCGGCGGCGGCGTGGAGTGCCGTGGTGTCGAAAACCGGAATGGGCGAATCTTCAGCGCGGATAAGAAGAGGGATTTCGGTGCATCCCAGGATGACTCCTTCGGCGCCGGTTGCCTGCAGGTTCCAGATGATCGATTGATAGGCGGCTCTTGAAGATTCCAGGATGATGCCGAGCCCTAGTTCGCGATAGATGACTTCGTGGATGATCCGGCGCTCTTCTTCTCCGGGTACCAGGATTTGCAGCCCGTGCCGCTCGAGGCGGTTGCGGAGAAAGTCCTGTTCCATCGTATACCGGGTGCCCAACAGGCCGACAGTCTTCAGGCCTTTCTCGAGGATCCCGGCTGCCGTGGCATCGGCGATGTGGACAAGCGGGATGGAAATGGCGGCCTCCACTGCCTCGGCTGCCCGGTGGATGGTGTTGGCGCAGATCAGGAGCAGATCCGCCCCTGCCGCTTCGACGCGCCTTGCGGCCCCGGCAAAGAAACCGCTCAACAGGTCCCATCCGCCCTCCTCCTGCAACCGCTGCACCTCGGCAAAATCCACCGAATACAGGACGCAGCGCGCCGAATGAGATCCGCCCAGGCGCCGCTGAACGCCTTCGTTAATCAGACGGTAATATTCCAGAGTGGAGTGCCAGGTAATCCCGCCCAGAAGCCCGATCGTTTTCATGCCCGCCTCGAAAGAAAGAATGTCGGCGGCCACATTGTTAAACGGAACACCCTGCAACATCAAGCTCCTGTTTGAAGGGCGCGTTTGGAGTGCGGCGACTCGTCGCCGCTTTGGAAAGCGTGTTCTGGCCGTGCAACGGCAGCTCGCTGCCGTTTTCAGGAGAGACCGATGCTTGCCTGCAGGCGCACCGCGTTGGGGTGCAAGATACTGCCCCAGACAGCGATCTCAGCAGTGGCAAACGCCGGGGCTTTGCTTTGAATGGCAATTGCCGTTTTGGGGAATCGAATTCTTGTGCCCTGGCACTGGACCGGATGTATAATGGTGCTATCAGCTTCACATCTGGGGAGCGGGCGCCCGACGCATTTGCTTCCTGGTCACCTCCCGCCCGGTCCCCAAAGCTGCAACTATCTTTCCTGAAGGAGGTCGCTATGAATCGTCCGGATACCGGCTGGAAATACAGCATCGATTTTCGCATGTTGTCCATCCTTCTGCTTATCGCGGTGGTCCCTCTCCTGTTGGGGACATGGTGGCTGATCAAGAGCTACGAAGAGATCTACCTTGACGCGCAGGGAAAAAACCTCGGGGAAGCAGCGGAGATGACGTTCACTTATCTGCACACGTATCTGGGAAACCGGATTATTGAAGTTGCCGGTCTTACAGAAGTTCCGGTCCTTCGAGAAGCCGTTGAAAAGGGCAACCAGGATCTGAAGAAAGACCTGGATCAGGTGCGCCGGGGGCTGATCGCCATGGAGAAGCGCTGGCGCGGGCTCAATTATAACTCGCCGGAATTGCGTGCCGTTGTGGACAATCCGGCCTCCGATTTCCTCTGGCAATACGGCGCCGTCCGCACGTCCTATCGCGAAATCATTGTTACCGACTTCCTGGGCCGCACCGTCGCAGCCACAGGCAAGACGTCCAGTTACTATCACGCCAACGACGACTGGTGGAAAGAGGCATACGCGGATAATAGAGGCGCCGTTTACATCGGCGATGTGCGTTATCAGGAGAGCGCAAGAACCTATTCCCTGGATATGGCACAGCCTTTTGTCAACCGCAAGCGCGGCGTGATCGGCATCATAATGGTGAGAATCGATGTGCAGGATATCAACGCCCTGCTCGGATCCCTGAACTCCAGTTTCGGATCCACCGCGGCGCTTCTCCAAACAAACGGCAGCGTAATTTCGGCGCTTGGCTACAGTACGCTCGATAAGAGAGCATTCCCGCATGCAAAGGAGATCCTGGACGCACAGGAAAAAGGGAAGCGCTACATCATCAGCCAATCGGAACCGCGCAATATCCATGGCTTGGCATCCAGGAATTTTCTGGATACCTACCCGCACCTCAAATGGATCGTGACCATTTCAAACCCGGTCCAGAACGTCCTCAGCCCGCTGGCGAATCTGTGGCGCAATTTCCTGGTACTCATTCTGTCCGTCGTGCTGATCAGTTTTATGGCGGCGCTATGGCTTTCCCGGGTCGAATCCAAGCCGATTGTCGAGGAGGATGCTCACCTGGATCAGCTTTAGCAAAACTAAGGAAGCCAGAAGCCGGAAGCCGGAATCGCCGCGGCTGAAGGGCGGGTTTGGAGTGCGGCGACTGGTCCTGCTCCTTACCCGGATCTCTGCGCGATAGACATGCGGACGGGGAGTGTCTCCCACTTGCCTCGGAAATCGAGATTCGTTGGAGCGCATAAACAAGCGCCGAAGGCGCGCTCCATACCAGCCTGGGGCAACGCCCCAGGAACGCGGATTGGATCATGAGACAAGGGCTGAAAGCCCGGTCGATAATCGATTATGGAGCGGGCTTACAGCCCTTCCATCCCTTTTGGGGATCGCGTGGATCCTGGGGCGTTGCCCCAGGCTGGTATAGAACGGGCCTTCGGCCCTTGGTTCAGGCCACTATCCGGAATATTGGCAAGGCCTGAATGCAGGTCGGATCATGCAGCAGCGTCTACTCACCCAAGATCCGTATAAGGTCCAGGACTGGTCGCCGCACTCCAAACGCGCCTTCCATGCCCTGCGTCCAAACCCATGCGATGCGGCATTATGCGGGACGCCCGCGCTCCATCGCAACGCGTTGCCAATTCTCGGACACTTTGGACTTGTCGAATCCATGCCGGATGGATGAGAATAGCAGCATCATTTTGTTGCCGGACTTGAAAGTTCGTATCTGGGGCTGAATCCGGCCCCGTCTCGCCATGAGCTTGGGGGGCAGCCATGAAGCGTACGCACACTCTCTGGAAAACAGGGATCTTCAACATCTTGTTCCAGGTCCTGTTCCTGGCCGTGCTCTATCTGGCAGGACGCGATGTCGCGCCGAACCTGTCGGGCACACGCGAAATCCTGTTTGACGTCGGGATCGTGCTCATCCCCTGTGCCGTCTGGTGCTTTTTCTTTTACCTGCAGGACCGCGTGGAGCCGGAGCCAACCCAATATGTTCTCGTGTCGGTCTTCGTCGGCATGGCGCTGGCGAGGGTGATCGGCATCCCGATTGAACGGAACCTAGGCCGGGTCGATACCTGGCTGTATACCTCAACCGGCAGCCTGATCCTCGGTTCCGTTTTCTTTGTGGGCACCCTGCACAGCGCTCTTTTCTATCTCGGCATCCGGTACGGTTTCTATCCCGCCCGGGAGTTTGACGAACCGGTGGATGGGGTCGCCTACGGCGCGTTCATCGGTTCAGGATATGCCGCGGCGCAAAGCATCACCTATCTCCTCGCGCACAGGGGAATGACGCTGTTCGCCGTCGGCTACATCGCGACGACGAACGTCCTGATTTATGCCAGCATTGCCGCGCTGGTGGGGCTGTTCGTCGGCAAAGCCAAGTTCGGCAGGAAGCCGCGGCAGCTGTATTTTATCGCCGGATTCGTGCTGAGCTCGCTGCTCGGGGGCTTGTATCAATACCTCACCGACTTTGTCCTCGTGCGTGGGGACGGGAGCGGCTTTCTCCTCTCTTTTGTCCTCACTCTTGTTTTTGCCTGCGTCATCCTGGCCGTTGTGTGCGCCGAGATGCGGAAATTGACCTCGGAACCGGTGCCGCAGCCGAATCAACACGGCAACCTCCGTCCCGATTGGCTCGTCCTGGCCGTGATTGTGCTCTTTTTCGCGGTCGGCGGCATCACGCGGGCGAATGCCCGCGGGGGCGCGGAGTTCCGCAGCGAAAAATACAAAATAGCATTTCATTATCCGCACACGCTCATGCCCTCTTCGTCTGAAAAGTTCATCCGCATTCTGGACGACAGCATCTTTGCCGAGGAAAAGCTGGGAGCGTCGGGCGATTTCAAGAGTCAGTTCGCTTTGGCCGTGCGCACCGGCGGCGTCAACCTGGATGCTCTCGACCCTCTGGCCTATATCGCTGCCGCGGATCAGCCGTTGTCGACCATCCAGAAGGAGAAAATTACGGTGGGAGGCCTGCCGGGGCTGCGTTTGCAGTACAGCTATCTGCACTCGCCGCGGGGGAAGTGGAGCCCGGAACTGATACTGGCCTGCATCGACGTTGTCCCCAAGGATGGCCGGACCTACATCTTTTCCTTTCGGGCGAGCCGACAGAGCCTTGATACGGACATGCCGAAATATGAGGCCATCTTGAGCTCCGTTTCCTGGAATTGAAAGGAGCAAAGCGGGCTGGAAAAACGCCACGGATTCCACGGATTGCACTGATGCAAAAAGCCTGGCGATCGAGAGTTTTTAAACAAATCCGTGGAATCCGTGGAATCCGTGGCGTTTTTGTTTGCACCCGGAATTGAAGGGAGGTTGACCTATGAAACAACGCACTCTGATAACGGCGCTGATCGCCCTGACTGCTCTGGTGGCTCCCCATAGCGTGCTTCCCCAGGCGGATGAGAAGCTCTTGCCCTGCTCGGTCAGCTTGCGGCAGGAGGTCGTTGTCGAGACCATCAAGAATCCCGTGATCCAGGAGGAGACCCTGGTGGGCGGCGATGTGGTCAAGCGCGAGATGGATATTGTCGATATGGGATCGGGCACGGTCATCAGCAGGTCCGGCCTGCTCCTCACGAACTATCACGTCTGGCAATTCGAACCTCGCCTGCGCTTCGACAAGGCGAGCAACGTCGTCTTTCGCATGAGGGCGGCTACCGAGGACATGCTCGTCTATATGCTCGATCCCGGCAATGTTTTCAAGGAGCCGAAGAAAAAATACGTGGCGCAGTTTGTGTCGGGAGATGAAGACCAGGATATCGTCGTGATGAAGTGCACTCTCGATGCCAATACCGGCCAGGAGGTCACCGGCATCGATCTGCCGTTCCTGAGGCTCGGCAACCCGTTCGGCATTCCGATGAACGCCAGAATCAATATCCTGGGCTATCCGGGTATCGGCGGCAAAACGGTCACGATGACCGAAGGGAAATTTCTCGGTTATGTCGGCGATGACGACTGCACAATCAAGACCGAAGCGGCGATTTCCTTCGGCAACAGCGGCGGCTCGGCCGTTTACCAGGATACCCTTTTTGGCGTGCCCACGGCCGTGTCCGCAAAGCAGGGGGGCGCCAATTTCGGCTATATCGTGCCGGTGACGCGAGCTCTTGGGCCGCTGATCGAGGCGAAACTGCACCATGGCGAGGACGTTCCCGTTGTCGACAGGAAGTGGATCGGGAGCTCGATGAACTCCGACATGTCGAAAGACAACATCTTCGTCGGCGGCAAGGTGGTTTCGGCGCAGACCAACGCCGGTGTGGAGGATGCCAGGGTGTGGATATTCCGCCGGGACCGGACTTCGGAGCAGATCGATTCTCTGTATAAAGAGGTCCGTAAAATCCGGATGATATTGACCGTGCAAAAACGCGTCCGCGCCGGCCAGTCGGTCGCGGATATTGCCAAGAGCATGAAACTGACCGAAGACGATGTCGGGGCGGCGGCAAAAATCGATGTCGAAGAAAACGCGTCTCGTGACGCGAAGGCGTTTTTCAGCGGAGAATTTTTCTACACCTTCATTGACACCGGGGGCGACGGCTTCTTCTTCACGCTCAGGCGTCCGGTTCCGCGCAACGCGCAGCTGACGCTGGTAGTGGCGCGCGAAGGCTATCGCCGCGTGGAAAAGCCGCTGAACACCACCGATGACCTGTACCTCGATCTGGGTGCGATTAAGAGCTATCCGTATTAGCCTGGATTATTGTCCGATACCGGGAGGGTCAAAATCCTCACCCTCAATGGAGCGCGGGCGTCCCGCACAATGCACCATGGTTTTTGACTCATTGCGCCGAACGCGCGTTTGGAGTGCGGCGCCCAGTCCCGCTGCCTACACGCGAGTTATCTCGCCAGAAAACAGACCCATTCTGGCGGCACGGTAGCGCCGGAGGGGCAGCTGCAGCGGCGGCCCAAGACTTGCGAGGCTGTCCAACGGCCGGCTCGGAGCGCGGGAATCCCGCCCAATGCCGCATAGTTTTTGCCGCAGACTGATGGAAGAAGCGCCCGAAGGGCGCCCTGGAGTGCGGCGACTCGTCGCCGCTAGCGGCCATGGATCCAGTGCGGCACCGGGCGGCTTGCCGCCCTTTGATATCGAGACGCTTGAAAGCACGGCCGGAAGTCGGTTTGTGGTATTCCAGGCAGCAAGCTGCCTGGTCGGGCCAACGGGACGACCTCCAGAGCGGCGACCAGTCGCCGCACTCCAGAGGCGCCTTCGGCGCCATGATCCAGAAACTATGCGGCATTGGGCGGGGCGCTCGAGCTCCTTTCCAGGCCGGATCTCGCTTATGTGAACCGTATTGGGGCTGGCGGGGGATGGAAGTATCTCCGACTCAACGAACGGAGCTACATATGCCACCGGTAAACGACGCTGACGGTAGCCTGCCAGTTATGCAGGAAGCCCTGCGGGCGAAAGCCCGGGGTAGCCTGCCCTTTGGTCGAAGGCAAACCGTAGGAGGGCAGCCTGGAAAGCGCATCCCCAAACCGGAAGCCGATTCCCGCGTGATCTCCAATCATATACTTCGCGCCCGCGCCCCAGGTCATTGAGAACTTCCAGGAGGAATCCAGCGGAATGCCCTTTTGGGCCGCAATGGCCCGTGAATCCTCGTGCACCCGGAAGAGCGCAAGGCCCGGACCAGCGAACACGTATGGGCGCAGCCGGTGGGAAGGTTTTACCGGATAGACGAGAATCACCACCGACAACCGGTGTATCGAGTGGCCGAGGTTGAGAACGGGGGCGGTCTCCGTCAGGCCCGTGAATGTGGCCGGCTGGTTGGAAAAACTGTATTCCTGAGATATGCCCGCATGCCGCCAGAGGTTCTCGATCAGGCGTCCGCCGGCGTGATATCCCGATGCGTAGCGCAGGCCGACCGGCCAGGAGATCTGTGCTCAGCCGGCGGTTGCAGGTGTGGCGCAGGTGCGCTTGCTTCCGAAACCGGCTCCCGCAAAGATCTCCGCCTCATAAGTGGCTTGATTTTGCGGGGCTGTCCAGGCGCGCGGGCCGGCAGCGAGCCAGGCGGCCAGAGAAAGGAGCATCGCGGTCGACTTTGTCATGTCACCTCCGGCACGATCGGCACGAAAAACCATTTTCTACCTTGGTCTGAAAAAATGTTCAAGTCAATCTGCGATGCAGACAGCAGCCGTGGCAGGCTCCGTCAAGCTGCGCGCCCAGGATCGGAGAATCCTCGGGGTCGGGGTCGGTATCGGGGTCGCAATCGGTATCGGGATTCGAAAACATGATAAACCAATGGACCTCGCGATTGAGATAAACCGCAAGCCGATTGCGATAGCGATACCGACCCCGATACCGACCCCGACCCCGAGGGTTGTTTCGGTTCGGCCCGCTTTGCGGGCAGGTCAGAGCCACGCCTGTTAGGCACGCTCGGTTATTCTCTCGGATGCGCGCAGCTGATCCCATAGTAAAATGGGCAGGTCTGAGGAATATGCCAACCATGCCCGCAAATTTGACACCCCAATACCTGGCGGCGGAAAAGCGATTCAGGGAAGCGGTGACGCACCAGGAAAAAATCGAAGCCCTCGAAGAGATGATGGCCACCATCCCGAAGCACAAAGGGACGGAGAAAATGAGGGCCGACCTGCGGCGCCGGATGGCGAAGCTGAACGAGGAGAAGGATAAAAAATACGGTATTTCGAAAGCCTCTGCATTTTATACCGTGGAGAAGGAGGGGGCGGCGCAGGTGGCGCTGGCCGGGGCGCCGAATGTCGGCAAATCGTCCCTGTTGGCAAGCCTGACGCACGCGGCTCCGGAGATTGCCGATTACCCGTTCACGACCCATCTGCCGCAGCCCGGCATGATGCCTTTCGAAAACATACAAATCCAGCTCGTCGACATGCCGCCGCTCGCCAGGGAGTTCTACCGTCCCTGGATGGGAAGTATTCTCAGGCACGCAGACCTTGTGCTGCTGGTGGTCGATTTGAGCAGTGACGACCTTTTGGAAGAGGTCGACGCGGTCGTGCAGTTGCTCGCGGATTCCAGGATTTGCCTGCAGGGCAAACTGCCGGTGGATCGCGCGGGGATGGAAGCTGCCTCTGCCTGCTGCCGGACCCTTTTGCTGGCCAACAAACTGGACGCCGTCCAGGCAGGCGAGGGGCTGCAGATCCTGCGCGAATTATACGAGCCTCAGTACGACATTATTCCGGCTTCGGCCGTTTCCGGCGAGGGGCTGGAAACGGTCCGGAGCACAGTATTCGAAAAGCTCGAGCTTGTGCGTGTCCACACCAAGATACCGGGCAAGAAAGTCGACATGTCGACGCCGCCTTTTGTGCTCAAGAGGGGCAGCACGGTATTGGATGTGGCCAAGGCGGTCCATCGAGAATTCGCGCACACGCTTAAATATGCGCGGGTCTGGAGTTCCGAGCATTCGCAACATCCCCGGAAAAACGACGGCCAGATGGTGGAGCGCACCCACGCCATGGAAGACGGCGACATCCTCGAACTTCATGTATGAAGATCGGGGACGCACCGAGGCAACTTTAATAAAATGAGATATTTAGCCTGAAAAATGGTTAAAAAAGAGGGCTTGATCTCAATTTTTAGCATCCATTATTTGCCTTAACCCTCATTTCTCATCAGGTTCGTAGCGAGGTGGAGCAGACGGTCATGGCTACAAGACGCGCGACGGGAGGTCTCTTCAGGCGTACTTGACAGCACGTGGAGGAGCCCGGAGCGAGCTCAACACAGTGGATCCGCCTCCGCAGTAGAAAGCTGGTGAGGAATACGGATTAAGCGGACTGCAAACATCAATAAATGGGATCCGCAACATCTTATTGGCAAAAAAAGGGAGCAAAAATCTTGAATAAGGGGCCCGCAGAAGACCATTTTTCTTTTATCTATAAGCGGATTTTGGGTTTCCGTCGGTGCGTCCCCGATTTGCGATTCAACATAAAATTCGCACGATCATTCCGTGCCGGGTATGGATTATTTCCCGCGCCTGTTTACAGAGTCCAGAGCAGACCGAGCTGTCTGGTTATTTGGATTGATCTTCAAGGCAGCCGTGAATTGGCGAATCGCCTCATCGACCTTGCCGATACGAGCCAGTGTTGTTCCCAGGCACAAATGGGCAAAATCGGAGTCAGGCCTAAGGCGCACGGCCTCGGAGAAGTGAGCGATAGCCTCGTTGGCCCTCCCATGGTCGGCGAGCACCAGCCCCAGGTTGATGTGGGCCATCCACATATCAGGTTTCAGGCGCAGAGCCTCTGTGTACTGAGCGATGGCTTCGCCGAGCCTTCCTTGTCTTGAAAGGGCTAATCCCAAGTCGTTGTATGCCTCCGCGTAGTCCGGTTTGAGGCGCAGCGCCTCGGCATAGTGGGCAATTGCGTCACTGATCTTGCCTTGGTCCGACAGCGCCAGGCCCAGGTTTTTATGGGCCGCCGCGAAATCGGGCTTGAGGCGCACGGCCTCGGAAAGATGAGCGATGGCTTCCCCGAGTTTGCCCTGACCGGCCAGGGCAAGTGCCAGATTGTTGTGCGCTTCATATGAGTCCGGCTTGAGGCGCAGCGCCTCGTTGTAGTGGACGATAGCATCGCCGACTCTGCCTTGCTCCGCAAGGGCCAGCCCCCAATTGTTGTGAGCCTCCCACATGTTCGGTTCGAGGCGCAGAGCCTCGGTGAAGTGCGCGATGGACTGGCTCGTTTGCCCATTGCGAGCCAACGCCAATCCCAGATGCCTGTGGGCTCCCGCTAAGTCAGGCTTGAGGCGCAAGGCCTCGGTAAGGTGGGCTATGCCCTCGGCAACTTTCCCTTGGCCGGTGAGGGCGCTTCCCAGGGCGTCATGCACCTCCGCAAAGTCAGGTTTGCGGCGCAGCACATCAAAGTACAGAGCGACAGCCTCGTCGAGCTTCCCTTGCTTCGACAGGGCTATTCCCAGATCGGCAAGGCCCTTGACAAAGTCGGGCTTGAGACGCACGGCCTCCCTGAAGCAATCGATTGCCCCGCTGATATTATCTTGGGCTGCGAGCGCCAGCCCCATCTCGTCGTGGATCTCTGGATTCTCCGGTTTGAGTCGCAAGGCTTCGGTGAAATGGCCGACCGCCTCTGGGAGCCTGCCTTCAATTCTGAGGATTTTGCCCAGGGCGTAATGCGCGAGATAATTATTCTGCACTTCCAGAGAACGATTCCAGAGGGCCGTACTATTCTCCCAGTAGCGGACCTGCTCTCGTGCCGAGATTGTGCATCCTAAGATTACGAGGGCTGCTGCGACTGGCACCACGCGACGCCGATAGGTCCGGCCGAGCAACAGGTCCGGTATGCCCCAGGCCACCAGGATGAAAATACCGATCAGCGGCACGTATGTGAAGCGATCCGCCCTCGCTTGCTGGCCGACTTGAACGAGGCCGGAGACGGGCAGGAGCGTCCCCACGTACCAAAACCATCCGACAAGCAGGTACGGCCGCCGAGGCGCTGCTCGCACCGCCACGACAGATATGCCGACAAGCAGCACAACAGCTCCAGCCACCTGTAAACCGGGTATGGACTCAGGATAGGCATAAAAGGCCGCCAGATGCCGAGGCCAGATCATGTCGGCGAGATAGGTCACAGCCGTCACGAGCGCGTTTTCCACGCGCAAGCTGAGAGGCGCCGCGTCGAATCCGCTGACGGCTCCACTCCTTTGTTGAGCGATAAACGTGATGACACTCGAGACGGCCGCGAGCGCAAACAACGGGAGTTTCTCCCTTATTAAACGGAGCCAGACAGACCTGGGATCCCGCGGCGGCGAGGATCTTGGTTCGCTCGGGGGAAAGGCGGCAAACGAAACACGGCGCAAGGGCCAAATGTCGAGAAGGAGCAACATGAAGGGCACGGTCACCAACATGGGTTTTGCCATAAGCCCAATTCCAAGGAACAGAACCACCATCAAACGGCGATCCCCTCGAGGCTGATGCGCGTAGCGGGCGTACGCATGGAGCGTCAGAAACAGGAACAGCGTGCTCAACATGTCCTTGCGTTCCGTCACCCAGGCCACCGATTCGACATGCAATGGGTGGATCGCAAACAACGCTGCCACAAACGCGCTCCTGCCTGGCGCGCCCGTGATTCGACGGAACAGGAAGAAAAGAAGGATCGTGTTGATGATGTGAAGCAGTACGTTGGTTACATGATGGAGGCCCGGGTTCATGCCATAAAGCTGCACGTCGAGCTCGTGGGACAGCCAGACCATCGGAATCCAGTAACCCGCGTGGAACGTGGAGAACGCCCACGACACGCTCCTCCATGTCAGCCCGTCTGCAACATGCGGGTTCTGGCTCACGTAGACGGGATCGTCCAAGGTCACGAAATCGTAATGCCGTACTGGGGCGAAGACGAGCAGGTTTACGGCAATCAAGCCCAGGACAATCCAGACGATCGGGCTGGCGAGGCCTGACCTCACGCTTTGGACGGCCGAAAACGATGGAGGCTGCTGCGCGGGTACGGCCGCAGACTGACGGCTATCACGGGGTTTTGGGTGGCCCTTGGTTCGCTGCCCCTGTTTTCCCGAACGCGCTGTGCTCATATTGTCCACCCGGCTGACATATCTTCAATCCGGCTCGGTGACAGTGATGCGGCTAAACGGTCTGGCATACTAAGTACTGGAGTTCATAAATACGGTAACGTATTTTCGCCCCTCGGGGATTCACGGGCTGGAAGCCCGTGCCACGTTAACAGGCAGCCGTGGCACGGGCTTCCAGCCCGTGAAACTGCGAAGTCTGCTCCATTCTGCCCCTGTGGCAGAATACGTGACCATATTTATGAAACCGTGTACTAAGATTCGGTTGGCTCGTTGCTCTTCTTGAGCATAGTCAAGGCTTTGGCGAGGTTAACTTGAGCGTCGGCATAGTCTGGCTTCAGCCGCAGAGCTTCCTTGAATTGCATCGCCGCCTCCTTAAGTTGACCCATGCAGGCCAAGGCAACACCCAAACTATTATAGACCTCGGCTGAGTCGCGCTTGTGCATGAGTACCTCCCTGTACTGCGCCACCGCTTCCTTATAACGACCCAGCCCCTGCAAGGCATTGCCGAGATTATAGTGGGCCTCGGCGAAGTCCGGCTTCAGCCGCAGGGCCTCTTTGTGCTGTGTCGCCGCGTCTTCAAGGCGGCCCAGTCCTTGCAAGGCGTGGCCGAGGCCGTTGTAGGCCTCGGCGAAATCCGGCTTGAGCCGCAGGGCCTCCTTGTGGTGTGTCACGGCTTCCTGGAAGCGCCCCATCCGTTGCAGTGCATTGCCCAGATTGTTGTGGGCCATGGCGTAGTCAGGCCTAAGCCGCACAGCTTCCTTGAGGTGCGTCACTGCTTCCTCAAGCCCGCCCATTACCGTGAGGGCAACTCCAAGATTACCGTGGGCCTCGGCGGAATTCGGCTCCTGGCTGAGCGCTTCTCTATACTGTGCCGCTGCCTCCTCAAACCGGCCCAGCCCCTGCAAGGCGTTGCCGAAGCTATAATGGGTCCCGGCTAAGTTCGGTTTCAGCCGCAGGGCTTCCAGGTATTGTGCCGCCGCCTCCTCAAGCCGGCCCAGCCCCTGCAAGGCGTTGCCGAGGTTGCTGTGGGCCTCGGCGGAGTTTGGGTCCTGCCTGATTGCCTCCGTGAATTCCGCAACTGCGTCCTCGGGCTTGCCAGGTTCCTGCGAGGGGTTGCCCACCTTGAAGATATACATCGAGTGTCCGACGTCCGCGATCAGATTCGCATTCTTCTTCCAATCGAAGCCGCTGTACTTGTTGCGCGCATAGACATGGGCGCTCAGGGCATAGTATCCCGTAACGGGCCGGAACTCTCCGGACGGACGAAAACAATGAATTCCATAAAATTCCGGATTATCGAATGGTGAAAACGACAGCAAGCCGATCCTCCTGATGCCATGTTCATCCAGCACTTTCTTCAACACCTTCAATCCTTGTCCCCAATCCACGTTGGAATCGTCGAGCCACTCAGTACCCCGGGAAGAGCCCCCGACGAATTCATTGAAATAAGGAATATGGTTTGGGAAGGCGGCGAGAGAGGAAGTAACGTGCCAACCCAGAAGAATCCAGAGAGTCAACGCGACAACCTTCCGGTGGATTAACGCTTTCCACAAGCCGCTTGAAAAAACCATGAGAAACGGGAACAGAGGCAAGATATAACGGACTCCCAGCGGATCCGCCAGAGCAGATGTCACCGCCAAAAACACCAGCGACGGAATTAATAAGTAGGCCGCGGTCCGCCATCGCTGTTTGGGTTTCCAGATGAACGCCGCGAGAGATGCCATCACTAGAATCACGAATGGAGAAGTGGCCTTTACCAGGAACGCCACTAAAAAGTAGTACCACCAACCCCCTATCTTCAGATTGCCGTGAAGATAGTAGGGGAAGTTGGGATTATGGTTCTTATTAACCTGCACCATACCCTTAAAAAAGAGGGTAGGATCCAGGGAGCCCAAATAAGCTATTTGCACCACCAGTGCCGCCAGGCCGAAATAGACGAGCACGCTAATCAGCTTGGTTCGATCCAGGCGCAGGAAAGGCCCTATTGCCGCTCTTAATCCCGATTTTGGGAGCCTGCCTTTGTGGCCAGCCTTTCTGGATTTTCTTGTCGATGCCAGCTTTGATGCGCCGGGAGAGGACGTGACTCCGGCGGGAGCGCCGGCCGCATCGGACCTGCCCAAAGTCCATAAAAACAATATCGCCACCGGAAACAGCACCACCGCGGAAAACTTGCTGGCCAGCGCTGCCCCCATTGCAATGGCGCTCCAATAAAGGCTTCGCTTTTCCTTCTTTTCCAAATGCCGCCACAGGTAATAGAAGGCGATCAGAAGAAATGCGCCCACGGCGACGTCCATGGTTACCAGATGCGCATGAGCGATGATGTTCGGCGAGAATGCATACAGCCCCAATGCGAAAAAGCCGGACACCTGCCCGTAAAGCTGCTCCGCCCATCGAAAAACATAAAAGCCGAGTAAGACTGCGATAAGGACGATGGGCATCCTCGCCCAGAAAAGCAGCAGGTCGGCATTGTTGGAATATAGGAATTTGTATCCGAAGGCGGCTTGCGCGCCGGGATTCCGCCAACTTGGATCATCGAAGACTGTCTTTGGATGCAAAGCCAATAGCGGCATCGCGGCCAGAATCTTTACCAATGGCGGATGCTCCGGATTCATCCGAAAATCATGCATGGTAAGATAGCTGAAACCGGCGGGCAGGTGAACGACCTCATCGCTGGTACATGTCTCTCGGCGCATTTCCAGGATGTTCTGGCCCGCGAAGAGAAACAACAGCACCCCAACCCCAATCCAGGTTTTGATTGACGGCACTTCTCTGGAGTCCGGGGATTGTCCGAGGAATGTTGAAGAAGGGAGGGTTAGTGCTTTCATTCATCTAAATCCAACAAACTGCACTCTCAGGTCACGGAATCCCCGGCAATGCCGGAGATCGGATGGGTTGCGCTCATTGCGGCCGACGGTTCACGCTGAAAGCCATTCCGCCGCGGATGCACGCGGATAATCGCCGATTCTCATTCGCGTGCATCCGCGGTTATCCGCCGTTTCACTCTTCTGGTCTTGTCTTTCGATACAGAGGGCCGGAACCTCCAGCCGTGTCACGACCAGGAAAATGCAAAGACCAGAGGACCCGAGAGCGTCTCCCATAGTCCATGCCCGGAAAAGTCAAACTCCGCGAGTTTCCCGAAAAGGCCCGTGGTCTACCCTGCAAAATGAACAATCTTATGCTATTGTCGGCAGGCGCACAAACTAACATCCTGGCCGTCTTGCATGCCAACAAGAACACGGTCAAATTAGCACAACTGGCCAGGGAAACAAACATGTTCCTGGCACGCCGACACCTTCCTTTTCATTATTGAATCCCTGGAACTGGCTGAAAAACTTGCGGTGCTGCTGCCCCCACCACGGTTCAGCCCAATCCGCCACAATAAGGCGTAGCGCTTTACGCGGGCGGGTGGAAAATCGGGTACGTCCCCCACGTAAACCAATTTCGAAGGATGATAGGAGAATAGAAAGTACGTTAACGCGTGGGACGTCCCGGATTGAAAATCACACCCGGAAGCTGATTCTGTAATTGCGCGAACCTCCATATTGCAGCCGCCTACGGGGCCGGCCGCGCCGGGAATGGCGCAGGGCCTCCAGCTGCCTGCGCAAGGGCGACCAATATCTCCGGTCCCGGTCGCGCTCGGCGGCTTCTTCCTGCCCAAGTTCCCGAAAAAGTTCCTCATGATCAGAAGAAAGGGCGTGAGCCAGGAGCGGCCGGGCGGCCGCCAGACGGCGGCAAGCGCGCTGATATCGCCGTGCAACCTCCATGATCAACTCGGGCGTGCGCAGTTCCATCAGCCAGAATGCCACCTGCGCCCTGTTTGGATGGCGTCGATGCTCGAAGTAGTGTGCCTCCGCAAGTCTTCGGATCATCGGCCAGTCCTTATCGCGCTGGGTTTTCTTTGCCCTGACGAGGTCCGGCAGTGAGAGCACGTGGCAGGAAACACCTTCCGGCAAAATAACGGTCGTGCGCCGAGCCCAAAGTTTCTCGAACGGCTCGATGCCGCGCATCTTGGACATCACGTCGACTCGGATGCGCTCGGCCTCCGGATGAAAGCAACGGAAATGGACGGCGTGGCCGCGTCGCAGATGCCTGGCAAGCAAAGGCGGTACTGCAATCACATCGGCCCTGAGCTCGGCCAGGGCCTTGCGCAGGCGGCGCAGATTGCCTGGGTCTGCCGGGATAGCGAGGTCGACATCGCGGC
>Ga0315277_10001313_pt1 | contig 36495 bp, 26 predicted proteins | sample YL17G05_15_MG_FD_203695 | JGI IMG/M metagenome (GOLD analysis project Ga0315277, IMG submission 203695) | Sediment microbial communities from Yellowstone Lake, YNP, Wyoming, USA - YL17G05_15 | ecosystem: Environmental > Aquatic > Freshwater > Lake > Sediment | place: USA: Wyoming | collected...
CTGTCGACCGAACTCTTGACACGTTCAGGTATTTGGTCGTTTGGGATGGAACAAGAACGGAGGGATCAAAACCGCATTACTGGTTCAGATTTTGCGCAGCCTAGGTGGGGGCTATCATAAGATCGGCCTTTGCTGTTGCGGCCGATCGGCAGTAGAATACGGTTGCTCAGACGGTATTCGGGCCGATGGCCTGGGTACAAAGTCGCCCCGCTGGCGTTAGCACACCGGCGGGGTTTTTTATGGGTCACGTTCATTTTCAACCTCGCAACTTATTATAGCCGTTTTGTGGCTACACGTCAAGGCGAGAATTCAGGTTGACAAAAAGATTTTTTATAGACATAATGTAGGCATGAAAGGACGCCCCCCCAAAAGACAGCAGGAACGCCGGGAGAATGTCCTGCGAATACGTCTGACTGCTGCCGAGCGGCACACACTGGACAATATGGCCCAAGAGAGGGGGCTGGATACGTCAAGCTGGGCGCGGTCGGAGTTACTTCGCGTGGTCGAGGGTAAGGATCATTCTCGTTGACCCCACACAGGAATCAGGCTAGAATACAAGGCGGCACGGGCGGGGATTGAACCCGCGCCGGGGTTTTTGCCCTGATACAGTTAGCCCCGGACGTCCGATTATAAGTCGGCTGCCTTGCCGCTCGGCCACCGTGCCTTGTGAGGGAAAATGCCTACGGCCCGCAGAAACGAGCCGTAGGCGGGTTGGATAGGCGGTTTACCGCTTATCCGTCTGGTTGCAACCCGTCATTGCCACAAACTGCGGCCGTGACAAGCAGAACCAGAACCAACGGATGGGTCCGTCCATAGGACACCTTCCTTGGGAATGCGGCTGTGTGACGGAAGCCTGCCAAGACTGATCCGTCACGTCAGCCAAGTATGGGGCTTTGTCACAGGACCCAATAGCCTGCCCCGTGTGGGCTATTGGGTCGCTTGCTTTTTCAGCTTGAACTTTCCGGCTCCGACTGCCTCGAATACCTGGGGATTGCGTTTCATGGTCGCCCAGAAGGACTTTTGAATTGCATCGGGGGTGGATTTCTTCTTCCCCTTGTAGCCTCGCGTGATTGCCTCGTCCGCAACTGCACTGAAGTGCATCTCCCCCTTTTTCTCTGCAAGTATCGCTTTTGCCGCCTCCAGGATCGTCATGCGCGGTGGAGCCTCAAGGCGCCCTCTGGGCCGGGGATTTCGGCCTACTCCTGCATGTTCCTCTCGGGCGAGGCGACGAAGAACGCGAGCCGCAGTCTCGCATTCCGCCAACTCTTCCTTGAGAACGGCAATCCGCTGTTGGATTCTCTCTAAGTCACTCATGGCATTCTCCCTCCTATGCAGTCCATCTTACGGATTCCGGTGGCATAGTCAATCCGGTTTTCGGACCAGGCCGAAAAATGAGATAACGGGAATCCGATCAGATTGCCGCAATCGCATTTGGCGTGACCACACTGGCGACAGAGGCGGCCGAGGAGAATACCGCCATTTGGTGGGGTCTCCACCTGTCCGCGTGGCGGCTATCGTAAGTGGTTAGTCAGCAAGAAGATAGAAGCCAACTTGCGACTGGTCGCTGACTTGGGCTTGACACGAATTGTAAATGTTGTACAATAAGTGCAATAGGGGTATACACTTACAGCAATCGTGATTGGTGCAGCAATGCGTAGCAACGCCTTTGGACAATTGTTGAAGGCGCTACGGCAAAAAGCAGGCGTCACCATGCGTGATTTTTGCCTGCGCCACGGTTTTGATCCTGGCAACTACAGTCGCTTAGAGCGGGGGCTGTTTCCACCCCCTCAAAGAGAGGAACTGCTGGAACGGTATGCTAATGCAGTCGGGCTGGTGCGCGGTTCTGATGATTGGCTGGAGTTTTTTGATACGGCCGCAGCCTCCCGCGGGGAATTACCGCCCGACCTAATGGATGACGATGCTCTCCTCAAAAAGCTTCCCGCCCTTTTTAGGACGCTACGGGGAAACCAGCTTTCCCCAAAGCTACTGGATGAGCTGATCGAAAAGATACGCCGGGCCTAATCGTGGGGATCAACGCGCCGTACCTGCCCTACGACAAGTTACGCGAAGTAGCGAACGCGTTTCTTTCTCAATACCACCCCAGTGGAACGATCCCCGTTCCAATAGCGGCTATCGTTGAGTTTGCCTTCCAAATGGACGTTGTTCCCGTTCCAGGGCTCCTCGAGTCATATCAAATCGACTCATCAATCAGCAACGACCTTGCGACCATCTACATTGACGAATTCGTTTTTAAGAAACGGCTTACTCGATATCGCTTCAGCCTTGCGCATGAATTGTCTCACAAACTGATTCATGCCAAGATTTTTCAGCAGGTTTCCTTCGCAAGTATCGCCGAATGGAAGGAAACCATGAACTCAATCCCTCCGCGTGAATATGGATGGATCGAGTCGCAGGCATATTCACTCGCGGGTCTGATACTTGTGCCGTCGTCCCCTTTGCTTGCCGCTTATCGCGGGGCAGAGGACTCCGCCGCTGCCGCAGGTATCTCGTTGCAGGACATAGATGCGGACGCCGCGAAGGTGGTGGCTGCTAGCATCGGCAGGGAATTTGAGGTGTCTGGGGAGGTCATTCGCAAGAGGGTCAGGTTTGACGGCATTTGCCAATGGGCGAGAACGGGACCGGCCTAACGCAGGTCGCACCTTCTCCGATCGCTCCAAGGGTCACGCGGCAACACACTCCTGACCCACTACCCCAATTCTCAATTTTCGATTCCCAATCCCGATGAACACGCCCGGCGACCTTCCGCTCCCCCGCCTTCCCGATCGCCCTCCCGACGCCCACAAGGGCCACTTCGGCTTCGCCCTGATCGTGGGCGGTTCCCGCGGGATGACCGGGGCGGTGGCCCTGGCCGGGATGGCCGCCCTGCGGGGCGGGGCGGGGCTCGTCCGGCTGGCCGTGCCCGAAACCTGCCTGGACAGTGTCGCCGCCTTCGAGCCCTCCTACATGACCCTTCCCCTGCCGGCCGATCCCGGCGGGCGGATCTCTCGGGAGGCCTTCGATCTGATCCGCCACTGGACCGACTGGGCCACGGTTGTCGCCTTGGGGCCTGGCCTGGGTCGCTCCCAGCGGCTCGACGAGCTGGTCGGCCGCCTCTATCGGGAGCTGCCCAAGCCGATGGTCGTCGACGCCGATGCGCTGAATGCCCTGGCCACGCAGCCCGAGATCCTGGCCCAGGCCGCCGGCCCACGGATCCTGACCCCGCACCCCGGCGAGTTCGCCCGGTTGATCGGGAAGCAGGTGGAAGCTGAGCAGCGTGAAGAGGCGGCGGTCGAGCTGGCCGCCCGCTGTGGCATCGTCGTGGTGCTCAAAGGCCATCGCACGCTGACCACCGACGGCAAGCGTCGGGCGAGAAACACCACGGGCAACCCCGGCATGGCCACCGGCGGCTCGGGCGACGTCCTGACCGGCCTGATCACCGCCTTGGCCTGCCAGGGCCTCGAACCGTTCGAGGCCGCCCAGCTCGGCGTCCACCTCCACGGACTCTCCGGCGACTTTGCCGCGGCCGAGCTGGGCGAAGTGTCGCTGATCGCCAGCGACCTGGTCGAATTCCTACCCGACGCCTTCGAGGAACTCAAGACGTGGGATCATCAACCGGAGTCGCGCGATATCGAGAGCTGAATGTTCGGCCGCTGCGGCCACGCGGCGGCTTGAAATGTGCTCGTCGTCAGTGTATCCTTTATTGAACTGTAGGTGGCGCCATTCGCCCCGTTTTTACAGGGTCCGCGGAGCGGCTTGTACACTCGCGGTGTCCCTGAGTCGCGATAGAACGACCGGGGATCATCGATGCGAACGTTTAGCGGAGGGCCGGTTATGAACCCGGACCAGATTGTAATGCAGGGACGAGTTACGCCGGACGGGGCCTTGGAACTGGACGAGAGACTGACCTTGCCGCCGGGGCCTGTCCAAGTCACCGTGCAGGTGACACCCGTGGAACCAGGCCCAGAGGATACCTGGGCGGTTCTTGAGCGGATCTGGGCCGAGCGAGAAAGACGGGGCATCGAGGGCCGGTCCAAGCCGCAGATCGACGCGCAAATCAATGCCATTCGGGACCAGTCCGAAGACCGCATGCGCGAAATCGAACGGACCTACGAAGAGGCTCACCGGCAGCGGGGGCAACCGCCGTGATGGTCTTCGTAGATTCCAACCTCATCATCTACCTCATCGAGCAGCCACCCGACTGGGGCCCACGCACCAGAGTCCGCATTAGCACTTTGCATGCCCGCGGGGACCAAATCGTGTTGAGCGATCTCGTTCGCATGGAATGTCGCGTGGGTCCCTTGGCTGCCGGCGACGCCGTCACGTTAGCGGCATTCGACAACTTCTTTGCTTCTAGCCACGTCCAGGTCGTTGGGGTCACTGCCGCCGTTTGTGACCGGGCAGCGGCAATTCGGGCCGCGTTTGGGTTCCGCCCCTTGGATGCCTTGCACTTGGCCGCTGCCGTGGAACACGGGTGCGAGCGATTCCTTACGCACGACGCTCGCCTGGGCAGCTTTGCCGACATCTCCTTGGAGGTGTTGTCGTAAATTTGGCCCAAACATTGCTCCATGACCGTTTACCGCTTTCTCGCCGACTTCGTCGCCGTAGTCCACTTTGCCTACGTGGCTTTTGTTGTCCTCGGCTGGGTAGCAATCCTGGTGGGGCTCGCTCGGCGGTGGGGGTGGGCGCGGAACTTCTGGTTCCGGACGATCCACCTCCTCTTGATCGCCGTCGTGGTGGCCGAGGCGCTCGGCGGAGTCGTCTGCCCGCTGACTACCTGGGAACGGGAGTTGCGTGTCTTGGCCGGCGAACAGGCGCAGCCCGGATCGTTCGTCGGGCGTCTGGTGAACGCAGTGCTCTTTTACGACCTGCCGGAGTGGGTGTTTCGTGTGCTGCATTGTCTGTTCGGTGCGGCGGTCCTGCTGACCCTGATTCTTGCCCCACCGCGCCGGCCGTGGCGCAAGACGCAAGTCGGTTAACAGCCCCGGGGCATGGGCACGAAAGTGATGTCGCTGGACCACACCTGGTTGGGCCGCAGAATGGCCGGCTCCAGCCCGACCGACTTGCGGAATCGCTGTGATCCAACGTCGCGTGTTGGCAAGAAACGCGGTTAGCCCGACTTCCGCGGGTGGTTTGTAGCCCGCCGGCCTTTTTTGGCGTTGATGGGACAGAGGAACCGCGGTTTTCGCGGGGGTTTTGCGGCTCGGCTTGGCTCCCGGGCCATTGTAGTGACTAAATCCGCGCAGCTAGTGCTTGATTTTCTGCGGCGGATATGCGCATATCGTGGCGATGTTCATCCGCAAGGCGACCCGCAAGTACAAAGACCGGACGTACACCAACTACCTGTTGGTCGAATCGGTCCACACCCCCAAGGGGCCGCGGCAGAAGGTCCGCTGCTCGCTGGGCGATCTCAGCCCCCGGCCGGCCGAAGCGTGGCTGCGGCTGGCGCATAAGGTCGAGGATGCGTTGATCGGACAAGCCCGCCTGCTGGAAAGCGCCGATGCCGAAGTCGCGCAGATCGTCCGCCAAGTGCGGCAGCGACGATCGCGTCGCACGCCGACACGGCGGCTGCAGCCTGTGCCCGCCGCCGCCGACCCGGTGGCCGTCCACGCCGAGCGCGTGCGGATCGAACGGCCGCGCTGTGGCGGTCCGGTGCATGTAGGCTACGAGTTCTGGAAACGGCTGGGGCTCAGCGCGATACTCCGCGCCGGGGGCTTCTCTCCGCAGGCGGTGCAACTGACGTGCGCGATGGCGCTGAACCGGCTGGTCCATCCGGCCTCGGAACACGCCATGCCTGCCTGGATTCGTGCGACGGCGTTGGAAGATATTTTGGGAGTCGATTTCGAGAGCTTGGCCGACGACGCGCTGTACCGTAATCTCGACCGGCTGCATCCGCAGCGTGCGGTGATCGAGGCGGCGCTGGTCGAGCGTGAGCGGAGCCTGTTTAACCTGGAGCCGACGGTCTTCTTCTCTGATCTGACGAGCACGTACTTCGCGGGTCAGGCGTTGGCCAATCCCAAGGCGAAGCGGGGCTACTCGCGCGACAAGCGGCCCGATTGCAAGCAGGTGGTGCTGGGGCTGGTGATCGGGCGGGAAGGGTTTCCCATCGCGCATGAGATCTTCGCCGGCAACGTTCAAGAGCGGCAGACATTGGCGCAGATGTTGGACCTGCTGGCGCAACGCGTGGGGCTGGCCCCGGGGACAACGGTGGTGGTCAATCGCGGCCTGGCGTATGCCGACAATCTCGCGGAGATCAAGTCCCGCAAGCTGCACTACGTGATTGCGGCGCGGCAGCCGGAGCGCGATGCGTGGCTGGACGATTTCGAGGATGCCGCGGGGTTCGAGCAGGTGCTGCGACAGCCCTCGCCGCGGAATCCCGGCCAGAAGAAGTCCAGGGTGCGGGTGAAGCGTCGGCAGCGGGATGGCGAGACGTTCATTCTCTGCAGCAGCAGCGAACGGGTGGCTAAGGACCGGGCAATCCGCGAAAAGCAAGAGGGGCGCTTTCTGGCCGACCTGGCCAAGCTGCAAAAGCGCGTTGACCAGCGTCGGTTGGTGCGGGAAGCGGCCATCGGTGAGGCGATCGGCCGCTTGAAGGAGCGCTATCCCCGGCTGGCTCGCTATCATCGGGTCACCTTCGATGGGCAGCAGCGGAAATTGTTGCATCAGCCGGAGGTCGAGAAAAAGGCGAAGGCGGAACTGCTCGACGGCGGCTATCTGCTGCGTACCGACCGGGAGGACCTGACGGGACCGGAGGCGTGGCTTTTATACATCACGCTGACGCGGGCGGAAGCGGCCTTTCGCTCCATGAAGAGTCCGCTGGCGGAGCGGCCGATCTTTCACCACCTCGAACACCGCGTGGAGACACACATCTTCCTCTGCCTGCTGGCCTATCACCTGTTGGTGGCCATCGAAACGACACTGCTGGGGCAAGGCTTGCATACCTCGTGGGCAACCGTTCGTGAAACCCTTGCGACGCACCAAGTGGTTACCGTGGTCCTACCGACCGATCAGGACAACATCCTCAAGATTCGCAAAGGTTCCCATCCTGAACCCCAACACCTGGAACTGTATCGTCTGCTCAGCATCCCCGCGGAAATGATGAAGCCGCGGAAAACCTGGACCCCATCTTCTGAGGGACACTCGCAGTGACTAAAACTTGCCGAAGACTCTGGAAAACACGGGGAATCATCGACCAGGGTGCGGAAGTCGGGCTAAGTGAGAACGCATGAAAACTTGTGCGAGAGGGGGGACTCGAACCCCCATGGTTGTTCACCACTGGATCCTAAGTCCAGCGCGTCTGCCAATTCCGCCACTCTCGCAAGTGTTACCTGGCAAGGACTTACGGTGATTGACCCGCACCCCATTTTACCGCGGGTTCCCGAAAGGTTCCACTCTGGTCATTCCGCGGGGCCCGTTGGACCACAGGCGAGACGTCAGTCTTATCGACCGCCCGGCTCACTATGGCTTCAGCGGGCAGGTAGCATCGTTCGGTGGTTGAATTACTCCTGTGCCACATTAGACTGGTCAGGGCCTGTCGGTCGATCCCAGGGGATCCCAGAAGTCGGAATCGCGGATGGACGCTTGGGATGTGGTGGTCATAGGAGGAGGGCCGGCCGGGCTGCTGGCGGCCTGCCGGGCAGCGGAACGGGGCCGGGCCACGCTCCTGCTCGAAAAAAACCCCAGGCCGGGTGTGAAGATCTTGATGTCCGGCGGCGGACGCTGCAATCTCACCCATGCCACCGACGCCCAGGGAATCGTCGAGGCCTTCGGCCCGTCGGGCCGGTTTCTCCACTCGGCACTGGCCGCCTTGGGGCCGCGGGAGCTGGTGGACCTGATCGGGACGGAGGGGGTTCCCACCAAGGTCGAGCCGGACGGCAAGGTCTTTCCCGTCAGTGGGAAGGCCGGCGACGTGCTAGCCGCCGTCACGCGCCGTCTGAAACGAAGCGGGGCAACCCTGAGCGTCGAAGAGCCCCTGGTGGATCTCCAACCGCACGCGTCCGGATTTCACCTGCTCACCGCGCGGCGGACGCTTGCGGCGACGAAGGTCGTGCTCACCACCGGCGGCCGGTCTTATCCCGGCTGCGGCACGACCGGCGACGGCTACCGTTGGGCGGCCGCGTTGGGTCACACGATCGTCACCCCATGCCCCGCCTTGGTTCCGATCGTGACCGATGCCACCTGGGTGAAGGACCTGCAGGGAATCACCATCCCGGACGTATTGCTCCGCGTGACCCGCGTCGAAGGCGGCTCCTCGCCCAGCGGGGCAGGTACCACGGGGGAAAAGCCACTGGCCGAACGTCGTGGGGCGCTGCTGTTCACCCATTTCGGCCTTTCGGGGCCCGTGGTGCTCGACGTGAGTCGGGCGGTCAGTGCCTGTCGCCGAGGCAGGCGGCCACTGCTGCAATGTGATTTTCTGCCCGGGGTCAACGAAGAGCAATTGGACACGATGCTGGCGGTCGCGTCGGCCCAGACGGGCCGCCGCTCGGTGGGGAGCCTGCTGGACCGGTGGCTACCCCGCCGTTTTGCCGAGATCCTGGCCGTGGAGGCCCAGGTGGCCCCAGACTGCCGGGCGGCAGAACTCTCCCGGCAGGCGCGGCTGCGGTTGGTCCAGGCCGTCAAGCGGCTCGGTGTCCGCACGACGGGAACGCTGGGTTTTGAGAAGGCCGAAGTCACTGCCGGTGGGGTGTCCCTGGAGGAGGTCGATTCCCGCACTATGGAGAGTAAACTGGCGCCCGGGCTGTTTATCGGGGGGGAGTTGCTCGATCTGGACGGCCCCGTGGGCGGCTACAATCTCCAGGCGGCTTTCAGCACGGGCTGCCTTGCCGGCGAGCATGTGTAAATGACTGTGGCCCGCCTGGAACGGAGCCTAAACGGTACTTGCGGAACAGCTCGGTTCCTGGTCTATTAGGGACGGCTGCACGGTGCGCAACGGAGTTGTGTGCGGTCCGCTGCTTGGTCGCCATGGCCTGAAGAATGGCGCGGTGTTTTCCGAAACGGGCGTTCTTGGCGCCGGAAGTGTATGGAAACCAGGCTTCAGTTTGAGATCCTTCCCCAGCCCGACGACACCACCTGTGGCCCGACGTGCCTGCACGCGGTCTATGCCTACTACGGCGCCGAGGTTTCCCTGGAGTCGGTGATCCGGGAGACCACCAGGCTGGAGGAGGGGGGGACGTTGGCCGTGATGCTCGGGTGTCACGCCTTGCGGCGGAGATTCCAGGCCACGATCTTCACGTATAATCTCCAGGTGTTCGACCCTACCTGGTTTGTGCCCGAGGCGCAGCCGCTTGCCGAGAAGCTCGCGGCGCAGGCGGCGGCCAAGGAATCGCGCAAGCTGCGCACCGCCACGGCGGCCTACCTGGAGTTTCTGCAATTGGGCGGCGTGATCCGCATGGAGGACCTGACGACCGGCTTGATTCGCAAGTATCTGAAGCGCGAGATCCCGATCTTGACCGGCCTGAGCGCGACTTACCTCTACCGCAACGCCCGGGAATTCGGTCCGAACTCGGACTCGGACGACGTCCGCGGGCGGGCGGCCGGGCATTTCGTGCTGCTCTGCGATTACGACCCGGCGAGTCGTGGGGTGTTGGTGGCCGATCCGCTGATGCCCAATCCGCTGGCGCCGCGGCAGTCTTACGTGCTGAGCGTAGACCGCGTCGTCTGCGCGATCTTGTTGGGGATCCTCACCTATGACGCCAACCTGTTGATCATCGAGCCGCGCAAGCAGCCGGAAAGGAGTAGGTGTGCCGATCCTGATCGTAGTCAATGACCCCAAGCAGTGGCCTCTGCAGATCCCGAACGTCGAGGTGGTCGACGCCCGCTCGTACCTCTCCCGGCCGGAATACAGCGAGATGCGGGGCGTGAAGCTGTTCAACCTCTGCCGGTCCTATCGCTACCAGAGCAGCGGCTACTACGTGTCGTTGCTGGCCGAGGCCCGCGGGCACAAGCCGCTGCCCAGCGTCACGGCGATCCAGGACCTCAAGAGCCAGTCGATGGTCCGCATGGTCTCGGAGGAGTTGGAAGAGCTGATCCAGACGAGTCTGGCCCCGATCCAGTCGGGCAAGTTCGCCTTGAGCGTGTACTTCGGGCGGAACCTGGCCAAGCGCTATGCGCGGCTGGCGATGCACTTGTTCAACGTGTTTCCGGCCCCACTGCTGCGGGCGCAGTTTGTCCGCGATAAGCGTTGGGTGCTGCGGAGTCTGACCGCGATTCCGGCCAGCGAAGTCCCCGACTCGCACCGCCCGTTCGTCGTTCAAGTGGCCACGGAGCATTTTGCCGGCCGGGGTGGCCGGATCCGCCGCCGCACCCGCGCGCGGTACGACCTGGCGATCCTCTGCAACTCGGGCGATCCGGTGCCGCCCTCCGACGAGAAGGCGCTGGCGAAGTTCGTCAAGGCGGGCGAGTCGATCGGCCTGGCGGTGGAGCGGATCGGGCGCGACGACTACGCCCGGCTGGCTGAGTTCGACGCCCTCTTCATCCGCGAGACCACGGCGGTCAACCACTACACGTACCGTTTCTCGCGCCGGGCGAGCAGCGAGGGGCTGGTGGTGATCGACGACCCGGAGTCGATCGTCAAGTGCGCCAACAAGGTGTACCTGGCCGAGATTCTCGCCCGCCACAACGTGCCGATCCCCCGCACGATCGTCGTCCACCGCGACAACGTCGGGTCGATTGCGGAGAAGCTGGGCTTTCCTTGCGTGCTGAAGAAGCCCGACAGCGCCTTCTCGCTGGGCGTGACCAAGGTCAACACCCAGGAGGAGCTGTGCGAGCAGATCAAGCGGCTGCTGGCCGAGTCGGAGCTGGTGGTGGCCCAGGAGTTCCTGCCCACCACCTTCGACTGGCGGATCGGCATCCTCGATCGCCGACCGCTGTACGCCTGCAAGTATTACATGGCCCCCAACCATTGGCAGATCATCCGCCACGACGGGGCCGGGAAACGCCGCTACGGCAATTGGGAGACGCTGCCGGTCGAGCTGGCCCCCGCCCGGGCCGTCCGCGTCGCCTTGAAGGCCGCCAATCTGGTGGGCAACGGGTTGTACGGGGTCGACGTCAAGCAGTCGGGCAAAGACTTCTACGTGATCGAAGTCAACGACAACCCCAACATCGATTCCGGCGTGGAAGACGCCGTGCTCAAGCAGGAACTCTACCACCGCATCTTGAGCGTCCTGCTCTGGCGGATCGAACAGCGGAAGGCCTGGCTCGGCAACCATGACTGACGCCTCCACCCTCCACCTGTTCGAGGCCTACGGCGTCGAATTGGAGTACATGCTCGTCCGGCGCCAGGACCTCTCCGTCCTGCCGGCTGCCGACCAGGTGCTCTGCGAGATCGCCGGGGAGTACGCGTCGGAAGTCGAGCTGGGCCCGCTGGCCTGGTCCAACGAGCTGGTGCTGCACGTGATCGAGCTGAAGACCAACGGGCCGGCCCCGTCGCTGGACCCCTTGCCGGCGGCCTTCCAGGAGGACGTCGGCAGGATCAACCGCCTGCTCGAGCCCCTCGGCGGGAGGCTGATGCCCACCGGCATGCACCCCTGGATGGACCCGGCCGAGGAAATGCGGCTCTGGCCGCACGAGTACAATCCGATCTACGCGGCCTATCACCGCATCTTCGACTGCCGGGGACACGGCTGGTCCAATCTCCAGTCAGTGCACCTGAACCTGCCGTTCTGCGGCGACGACGAGTTCGGCCGGCTCCACGCCGCGATCCGCTTGCTGCTGCCGATCATGCCGGCGCTGGCCGCCAGCTCGCCGATCGTCGACCGCCGGCTGACCGGTCTGCTGGATACGCGGCTGGACTTCTACCGCACCAATGCCCGGCGGATCCCGTCGATCACCGCGGGCGTGGTGCCCGAGCCGGTGTTCAGCCGTGGCGATTACCGGCAGAAGATCCTCCAGCGGATGTACGACGACATCCGGCCGCACGATCCGGAAGGCGTCTTGCAGCAGGAGTTTCTCAACTCCCGCGGCGCGATCGCCCGGTTCGACCGCAACGCGATTGAGATCCGCGTGTTGGACGCCCAGGAGTGCCCGCTGGCCGACGTGGCCGTCTGTGCCGCGGTGGCAGGCGTGCTGCGGGCGCTGGTCGACCGGCGCTGGTCCGGCCTGGACGTGCAGCAGTCCTTCGCCACCGAACCGTTGCAGGAGATCTTTCTGGCCACCACCCGCGACGCCGACCGGGCGTTGGTGGCCGATCGGGCGTACCTCGAGGTGTTCGGCCTGCCCGCGGCCACGTGTACCGCGGGCGAGGTTTGGCGGCACGTGAGCGAAACGGTGATCCGGTCTTCCGACAGTCCGGAACCGTCCTGGGCCGGGGCTCTCCGCAAGATCCTCGACGAAGGGCCGCTTGCCCGCCGCATCGCCAACTGCCTGGGCAACGGCGCCGCGATGGATCGCATCGGTGAGGTTTACCTGGAACTGTGCAACTGCCTGGCCGAGGGACGGATGTTCTCAGCCTGTTCTTATTGATGCTCAGAAAAAGAATGCGACATGCCGTTTAGCGGCCGACGGTACGTCGGCCCGAAGAAACGCCCCCGTCGCCGTGCCGGCGACGGCTAAACCTCGTGCCTTTAGCTTTCTGAGAGTCCAGAGCCATGCCCGCCGACGCCGACTCTGGCACGCCAAGCATGGTGATCACCTGCGAACACGGCGGCGACCGTGTGCCGCCGCGGTACGCCGGGCTGCTGGCCGCCGCCCGCCGCAGACTCCCGATCCACCGCTGGTACGACCCCGGGGCGCTGGAGCTGGCCCGGCGATTTGCGGGTCAACTGGACGCCCCGCTGGTCTTCGCCACGGTGACCCGGCTGCTGGTCGACCTGAACCGGTCGCCCGGCACACGGTTGCTTTTTTCCGCGCTCACGGCGCCGCTGGACGATGCCACGAAACAGGCCATCCTGGAGCGACACTACCTGCCCTATCGAGAACGGGTCCAGAGGCTTCTGGCTGAAGCCGTTGCTCGGGCCGGCCGCGTGGTCCATCTTTCCGTGCACAGCTTCAGCCCGTTGTTCCGCGGCCGGGGCACCCACTTGTGGGTCCGCCGGACCGACGTGGGGCTGCTGTACGATCCATCCTCGCCGTCCGAGCGGCAAATCTGCCGCGCCTGGCAGGCCGCGCTCCACCGACTCCGACCCGATCTCTGCATCCGGCGGAACCATCCCTATCGCGGCACGGCCGACGGACTGACGACCTGGCTCCGCGGCCGCTTCAGTCTGACCCGTTACGCCGGTATCGAGCTGGAAGTCAGCCAGCGATGGCCCCGCGGCAAGAGGGACACCTGGCGCCGACTCCAGCAGGATCTCATCAAGACGTATTCGCTAGCGCGTCACCTGTGGGCAGGCGGACCGCAACATTGAGTACAGTTGCACGATTCCGGGAGTGACTCGTTTAGCCGCCATACCCTTCCTTGGGTGGCATCGTTAGGAGGATCAAGTGGCACCGGCGTCTCGCCGGTGTGACACAAGGGAAAGCGATACCACAAGTTCCGTCACACCGGCGAGACGCCGGTGCCACTGTGCTGAGGCCAGGTTCGCCTTTGATGGAACGGCATTGCGTTTGGCCACCGCGGCTACGCCGCGGCAATCTCCGGCGTGGCCGCCGGGGCTAAACACTGCGGATTTCCCGGAATCACTCAAAACGCGAAAACGGTTGCATTGGCGGCACGTAGCGGTAAGAATAGGGGATCTGAACGTGCCGTGTATCTGGGCGGGGCAAAGACAGACGCTGGCAAACCAGCGGGAGGAACGGCAATGGACCGGCGGTGCTTCTTGTCGCAGGTGGGGAGGATGGCTGCCGCGTCGGGGGTGGCCTTGGCCGCTACGGCGGAGGCTGGAGAAGCGCTGCCCGCTCCTGCCGCCGCCATGCCCGCGATTTCGCTGGGAAAACACCGAGTAACCCGGCTGATCGTCGGCTCGAATCCCATCAACGGATACTCCTACCTCGGCTCCCAGATGGACCGGCACATGAACGAGTATTTCACCGTGGAGCGGACGACGGAGTTCCTGCTCTCGTGCGAGCGTGCGGGGATCAACACCCACCAGTTCTCCGACTCCGCGTCCGGCAAGGGAGAGGCCATCCTCCGCAAAGTCCGCGAGCGGGGCTCGCAGATGAGCTTCATCTGCCTGCACGCCCAGCGCGAGGAGATCAAGGAGACGATCGACAAGACGCGTCCCATCGCCATGGTCCACCACGGCGGCGTGACCGACCGCCTGTTCGGCCAGCGCAAGAGTCAGGAGGTCCACGACTACGTCAAGGCGGTCCACGACCAGGGCCTTTTGGCGGGCGTCTCGGCGCACAACCCCGACTGCATCCGGAGGATCGCCGACGAGGGCTGGGAGGTCGATTTCTTCATGGCGTGCTTCCATTTCCTGACCCGCAAGGAGTTCCAGAAGCCCGGGGAACAATCGCCCCCGCCGGAGACACTCGAGATCAGCTATCCCTTCTACCGGAACGACCCGGCGGCCATGACCCGGGTGATCCGGCAAGTCCGGCAGCCCTGCCTGGGGTTCAAGATTCTCGCGGCCGGGCGGATGTGCGCCAACGAAGAGACGGTCCGCAGCGCCTTCCGCTTCGCCTTCGAGCAGATCAAGCCGAGCGACGGCGTGATCGTGGGCATGTACCCGCGATTCTTCGACGAGGTCAACGCCAACGCCCAATACGCGCGTGAGTTTGGCTGACGGGAAAAAGGGGACAGGTCCAATTTGCCGGAACGGCCCGAAGGGTGCTTCGCACAAATTGGACCTGTCCCCTTTTTCCTAGGGTAGACGCGATCGGTTCCAGTTCCTGTCCGGTCACAACACAGCGGGAGGATCATCATGCGAAACGAGATGAAGCGACGGGAGTTTATCGAGTTGACGCTGGCCAGCAGCGCCTTGTGCCTGGGGGGATCGGGCGTTTGGGCGCTGGCAGCGAGCCCGAACGGGCCGAAGCTCGTCAGCCCCGGCTGTCGGAAAACCAAGGTCAAGGTCGCCAGACTCTACCTGGGAGACCCGCAACTCCGCGCCTGGCCGAAGCCCGACTTGAACCTGGAGGATGAGGTCCGCTTCTACGGGTCGGAATTCGCCAAACTCGGCAAGGAGATGGCCGACGTGGAGTTTGTCGTGGATGAGCTGGTCACCGCCGCGGACCAGGTCGCCCCACTGAAACCCAAGCTCAAGGACGTCGACGGGATTCTGGCGATCCACTTGCGGATGGGTATCGGCGGCATTCTGAGGGAGATTCTTAGCGTGGGTCAGCCCACCATGGTCTTCGCCGTGCCGTATTCGGGACACGAGTGGTCCGGCTTCGGCGCCCTGCAAAAGCAAGAGCTGGGAGCCAAGATGGGCTGCATGCTGACCAGCGACTACCGCCAGTTGGCAGCCGCCGTCAGACCGTTCCGCGCGATCCACCACCTGCGAGAGGCCAAGATCCTCAACGTCACCTCCGCGACTTCTACCGGAAACGACGCCGTCCAGAAGAAATTCGGCACCCAGGTCAAGGAAATCGGGCTGAAACAAATGCTGGACGCCTGCAACGCCGTAGACGAGCAGCAGGCCAAGGCCGAGGCCGAGAAGTGGATCCAAGGCGCCGTAGCCGTCGTGGAGCCGCCGCCGGAGGCAGTGCTCAAGTCCTGCAAGCTGGCGCTGGCCTTCGAGAGACTGCTGGACGAGGAAGAGGCCACCGTGATGACCGTCGATTGCTACGGCACGATGTACCGCCCGCTCTGCCAGGGCTATGCCTTCCCCTGCCTGGGCTTCACCAGACTGAACGACATGGGGCTGGGCGGCATGTGCGAGTCGGATCTGGAGTCGGCCATGACGCACATCCTCTTCCAGGGACTCAGCGGCCGGCCAGGCTTCATCAGCGACCCCACCGTCGATGAATCCAACAACAGCATCATCCTGGCGCACTGCCTGGGGACGAGGAAGATGGACGGTCCGGACGGCCCGGCCGCACCCTACAAGCTCCGCACGATCATGGAGCGGCAGGAGGGAGTCGTGCCCCAGGTCAAGATGCGGGTGGGCGAGAAGGTCACCCAGGCACGATTGGTGGGGGCCGATCTCCTGCCGTACTTCGTGGGCCAGATCATCGAGGTGCCCGACCTGGACCGGGGCTGCCGCACCAAGATCACCGTCAAGGTCGAGGGAAGTGCCGAGAAGCTGTGGAAGAACTGGTCCTACGGGCTGCACCGCGTGACGTGCTACGGCGACATTACCAAGGAGCTGGAGCACTTCTGCCGGTTCAAGACCGTCGAGATGAAGAACGAGGCGGTGTAATGCTGAATGCTGAATGCTGAATGCTGAATTCTGACTCTGTGCCCTGACCCCTGATCCCTGGCCCCCCAACCTACAGGATTGTCCTATGCGAAACTCCCTGACCCTACCCCTGTCGCGGCTCATGATCGTCTTCGCCGTCCTGCTCAGCGCGGCCGTTGCCGTGCGTGCCGCCAGCCCCGACCCGCCGAAGGGCTTCACCGTGCTATTCAACGGCAACGACCTCTCCGGCTGGCACGGCATGCCGCATTACGACCCCTACCAGCTCGCTGCGCTGCCGGAGGCGGAGCGAAAGGGGCTGATCGACCGTTGGACGCAGGACGCCAAGCAGCACTGGAAGGTCGACAGCGGCGAACTGGTCAACGACGGCAACGGCGCCTACCTGGCCACCGACCAGCAGTTCGGCGACATCGAGCTGTTGATCGAATACAAGACGGTGGCCAAGGCCGACAGCGGCATCTATCTGCGGGCGACGCCGCAGGTGCAGATCTGGGACTACACCAAGGAGGGCGGCAAGTGGGACATCGGGGCCGACAAAGGCAGCGGCGGCCTGTGGAACAACAGCCCCGGCGCCCCGGGCAAGGACCCGCTGGTGCTGGCCGACAAGCCGTTTGGCGAGTGGAACAAGTTCCGCATCCTCCAGGTCGGCGAGCGGGTCACGGTCTGGCTTAACGACAAGCTCGTGGTCGACCACGCACGGCTGGAGAATTTTTGGAACCGCAAGCTGCCTTTGCTGAAGACAGCCCCCATCCTGCTCCAGACGCACGGCGGGGAGATCCGCTGGCGGAACGTCTTCGTCCGCGAGATTCCGCCGGAGGAGGCCAGCCAGATCCTCCGCCGGCCGGGTGCCCCCCGGGCGGCAGCCGGCTTCGAGGAGGTCTTCAACGGCAAGGACTTCAGCGGCTGGGCCGGACCCGTGGACCAGTACGAGGTAAAGGACGGAACGATCGTCTGCCAGCCGCGCAAGGGCGGGACGATCTACACCCAGGCGGAGTATGCCGACTTCGTGGCTCGGCTGGAGTACAAACTGCCGCCGGGCGGCAATAACGGCCTGGCGGTCCGCTATCCCGGCCAGGGCGACAGCGCCTACGTGGGGATGTGCGAGGTCCAGATCCTCGACGACGACGCGGCGACGTATGCCCGCCTCGACTCGCGGCAGTACAACGGCTCGGCCTACGGCATGGTGGCGGTGCAGCGGGGCTACCTGCGGCCGACGGGCCAGTGGAATTTCATGGAGCTCACGGTCCGCGGCCCGACCCTCTGTGTGGAACTCAACGGCACCCGCGTGCTGGACGCCGACCTGAGCAAGGTGACCACGTTCATGGCCAACTCGGCGCACCCGGGCAAGGACCGCACCTCGGGCCATTTTGGGTTCTGCGGCCACAACGACCCGGTGGCCTTCCGCAGCGTCGAGATCAAGCGGCTGGAGAAGAAGTAGAGACCGCTATGGGGACGTACTGCGATCTTGTGCTGTGATTCAGGGGGTGCCATGGCCAAGCCCTGCTTGGCCATGCCGCCACTGACGGACATGTCCATGCGAGCATGGCAGCACAGCGCGGCGATCCCTTTTTCTTGCGTACTCCTCTTGACGGTTTTCGCTCCTGCCGTTATGAATACCATCTTGATTGTGAGTTGGAGGACCAATCAACAGTTTCAAGGAGGTGCTTGATCATGGCTTGTGGATCGAAAAAGTGCGGGACGAAGAAGGCCCCGGCCGCGAAGAAGCCGGCCAGGAAGACGGCTGCCAAGAAGGCTGCCGGCAAGAAGTAGGCCCGTAAACAGCCGGGTGGCCCCGGGGGGCGTCCAACTGAGGCGGGGCCAAGTGCTGCCGGCAGGGCTGCGTCGCGGCAGGATGCCGCCACGCTCGGAACCGCACGGGTCGCACCGGGAGCGGTAGTTTTCCACGCCCTCCATCGCGGCGTGGCGGGGGTGCGGTTCTCTCTAAAGGATGCGGACCTGGGGGCATGTAGACGGGGCAGATTTGACCCGTCCCGTCTATATGCACCCGCTGTTTGCTGCTCATGGCATCCCGCGTCGCCCTGTGTTATGCTGGCCTGCGTCAGGCCAGGTTCCCGCTCCGAGCTTAGGAAAGCGCCAGTAGTTCCAAGTCTGGGGAACGGGTGATGGGTGGCTGGGGTCGAACGAAGTGAGCCCCCAGACCGCCGGATTTCCGGGGGCTCGCTGGCGCTCGACCCCGGCCACCCTAAGTCGGTCCATCCGAACTTGGGACTACTGAGTGAGGAATGCACCATGCCGACCACGTCTTCTCCCCCGGTGTGTTTTCGGTTGCTCGGCGGCCTGGCGCTGATGGCCGGCCTGCTGCTTTCGCCGGGTGCTCTTGCCGCCCCGCCTGCGGGCAATTCTCCGGATGCCCCCTCGCTGGCCGACAGCGTCGACCTCCGGCCGGCGTTTGAGAAATGGGGGCTTGGCCCACGCGTCCAAGGCAAACGCAACACCTGCTCGGTGTTTACTGTGACGGGGGCCCTAGAATACGCGCTGGCCGCCAAGAGAGGCCGGGGGGCGCGGTTGAGCGTCGAGTTCCTCAACTGGGCCTCGAACCGGGCGCTCCGCGAAACGGTGGACGGCGGCTTCTTCTCCGACCTCTGGCGGGGTTTCACGATCTACGGCACATGCCCCGAGGAGGATCTGCCTTATCAGGCCGAGTTTGATCCCCGCCTCACACCCAGCGAGACAGCCAGCGATCATGCCCGGCTGTTGCACGAGTTAGGGTTCCGTCTGCACTGGATCAAGCCGTGGAACCCCAATACGGGACTGACCGACGAGCAGCTTGTGGCGATCAAGCGGGTGCTCAACCGGCAGTGGCCGGTCTGCGGGGGCTTTCGCTGGCCCAAAAAGCCGGTGAAGTGGGAAAACGACCTCCTGGAAACCCCGCCGCCGGACGGCGTGGTCGACGGGCACAGCGTCTTGATCGTCGGCTATCGGGACGATCCCAAACAGCCCGGCGGGGGCGTGTTCCTCTTCCGCAATTCCAACCACGACGGCCGCGACGGCTACATGACCTACGAGTACGCCCGCGCGTACATGAACGACGGCGTGTGGATCGATTATGAGCAGGACGACGGCCTGGCGTCGGCCCCGGTGTCGTTGCGGGACGTGCTCGGTCCGCTGAGTTTCTTCCCCAAGGGGCGCAATCGCCGCGTATCGAGCAACCAGCAGCCCGACTGGCACAACGAAAACCTCGACATGAACTGGCTGATGCCCGGCCAGTCGGTCAAGATGCCGGTGCTCGAAGGGCCGGGCGTGATTACCCACATCTGGTTTACGAGCCATTCTGGCTGGGTGGGCGAACTGAACTCGCTGAGCCTGCGGATCTACTACGACGACGGCCGGGAGCCGGGCGTGGAAGTCCCGCTGGGCGATTTCTTCGCCGTGGGGCACGGCAGGCCCGCCGCGGTCAACAGCATCCCCGTCCAGGTTTCGCCCACGGGGGCGCTGACCTGCTACTGGCGGATGCCCTTCCGCAAGAATGCCCGGATCGTGGTGACCAACGACAATCCGGACCGTTCGACGGGCCTGTATTGGCAGGTCGATTGGGTGCAACTGGAAGAGATTCCGCCTGAAACCCCCTACTTCTATGCCCGTTATCGTCAGGAATACCCGGCCGCCCCAGGCCGCGACTACCTGCTGGCCGATCTGAAAGGCAGCGGCTACTACGTGGGGACGGTGATGTCGGTGACCTTGGCCCAGGACGGCTGGTTTGGCGAGGGCGACGATTTCTTCTACGTCGACGGCGAAGAGGTCCCGAGCTTGCAGGGGACCGGCAGCGAAGACTACTTCAACGATGCCTGGGGGTTTCGCCCCCGGACCGGCCCCTGGTTTGGCCAGCCCCGCTGGCAGGGCGACAAGGCCGGCGACAGCGGCGTCTGTTACCGCTGGCACCTGCCCGACCCGATCCGCTTCAGCAAGTCGCTCAAGGTGGCCATCGAACACCGGGGGAACCGCGAGGAGTCGGAGGACGGTTTCTTCCTGGAGCGGCCCGATTTCTTCAGCAGCGTGGCGTATTGGTATCAGACCGGGAAACCGCAGACCACGTTCCCACCGTTGCCGTCCTGGCAGGAGCGGCGGGTTCCCTGGCAGCATCACCACCTCGTGAAAGCATACCGGTACGCGAAAACCTCGGGCAAAGCCAAGGTGAAGGTCCAGACGCAGGGCTTCTTCGGTGCCCGGCCCGTGCTCGACTGGCCCAACCAGGAAACCGGCGCCGTGCTCACGTTGCCGTTTCAACTGCCGGAAGACGGCCGCTTCGCCGTCCGCCTGACGGCGGCCAACGGCCCCGGCTGCGGCACTTTCGACGTGGAGCTCGACGGCCGTAAGATCCTTGCCGCCGACTTCCGCGCGGCGGAAGATGCCGAGGCGGACCTGGCGCTGGGCACCCACGAACTCACCAAGGGCGACCACACGATCGCCTTCCGCGCGAGCGAGAATGCCGGGCAAGTCGGTTCGCTGGCCGTCGAGATCCTGCGGCTGCTGAAGCTGCCGCCCGAGGCCCGGCGGACCGAGCGGACGCACCACGAGGCCCATTTTATCCGGCTGGGCATCGGCCGCGCGCTGTACGCATATCGGCTGGCGTTCGATACGCTCCCCGATTCGCTGGAGACGCTGGTTGAGAAAGGGTTCATGCCGGCCCGCTATCTGCGTGACGAGAACAACCTGCCGCTGAAATGCTGGCGGGAGGGCGACGCGATGGTCGTCGAAAGCCCCGGCAAGGATCACTGGAAACACAGTTGGAAGGGCCTCGACGCCCGACGCTAAGCCGTGCTCGCAGATTACCTCGACGAATCGTAGCAGGCACACTCCGTGTGCCGTCCGCGGGTCACGGCACACGGAGTGTGCCTACTACACTGGAACTGAACAGGCCATCACTGAGTGCCCCCTCTCGCAGAAGGAGAAGAACCATGGCCCCATTCACCCGCCGGCGATGGATTCAAGGCAACCTGGCGATGCTGGCCGGTGCCGCCGCGACCCTGCCGGTAGTTGCCGCGTCGGAAGTCGAAGGCGGCAAGGCCGCGGAAAAGGACAAACGGTCCATCAAGCTGGCGATGGCGCTCTCGCCCGCCGAGCCGCTTCGCTGGAAACTCGCCCTGCAGATCGGCGTCCGCCACGCCATTGTGAACGTGTCCGGTGCATTGAGGAGGGTCCCCCGGGAAGAGTATGCTGACGCGCTGGCGAAGATCAAGGCGGACTACGAGGTGGCGGGCCTGAGGATCAGCGGCGTGGAAAGCCATCCGGTCGGTGCCGAGAAGATCAAGCTGGGGCTGCCTGGCCGCGACGAGGAGATCGCCAACTACTGTGCCGCCGTCACGGCCTTGGGCAAGGTCGGGATTCCGATGGTCTGCTACAATTTCATGGCCGGGATCGGCTGGTATCGGACGCGGGTCGACATTCCCGAACGGGGCGGGGCCCTGACCAGCGGATTCGACAACGAAATCGCCAAGAAGCGGGGGCTGACCACCTGGGGCGAGATCAGCGAGGAGAAGATCTGGGACAACCTGACCTACTTCCTCAAGCAGGTCGTCCCGGTTGCGGAGAAGGCGGGCGTGAAGATGGCCCTGCACCCGGACGATCCGCCCATCTCACCGCTCCGCGGGATCGGGCGGATCCTGACCAGCGCCGCCGCCTATCGCAGAGTCCTTCAGCTTGTGCCCAGCCCGGTCAACGGCATCACCTTCTGCCAGGCAAACTTCAAGGCGATGGGCGAAGACCTTGAAGCCGTGGCCCGGGAGTTCTGCCGGCAGGGCAAGGTCTTCTTTGTGCATTTCCGTGACATCCGCGGCTCGCGTGAGCAGTTCCAGGAGACCTTCCACGACAACGGCCCGACCGACATGCCGCGGATGCTCCAGGTCTACCACGAGGCCGGGTTCGACGGCCCCATGCGGCCGGACCACGCGCCCACCTTGGAGGGCGAGAGTAATCAGAACCCGGGCTACGCCGTGCTGGGGAAGATCCTGGCCATCGGATACATGCGGGGGATCATGCAGGCGCTGCGGATCCCCGTGGAGTAGCCGGGCCCAGGTCGACCACGCCGAGCCTGGGACTGCTGATTTCCTGTTGCGGAGAATCCGATCCCGTTTAGCCGCCGCGGCCACGCGGCGGACGAGATGATGACGTCTTCCGTTGTTTCGGCCGCGTGGCCGCGGCGGCTAGACGGGACACGCGGCACTGCGGCTTGCCGGACCATGTGGCGGTCTCCAAAACAGGAAGGTAGAATAGAGCGGCAGCCAATTGAGCGGGGAGATACCGGCATGAGAAGACGTGACCTGCTGAGAGTGTTGGGCCTGGGGGCGGCCACTGGGGGTATTGGCGGCGGCGCCGGCGGCTACGTCTCAGCAGCGGACACCGAGGAGGTGCGGGCTCGCGTGAACACCGCATCGGAGCCGTCCGCGCTGCGGATCACCGATCTCCGCGTCGTCCCCATCTATGCGCAGATGCGGCCCTACGTGCTTCGGCTGGACACCAACCAGGGCCTGAGCGGCTACGGCGAGATCCGCGACGGCGCCAGTCCCACCTATGCCTTGATGCTCAAGAGTCGCGTCCTGGGCGAGAACCCCTGCCACGTCGACAAGATCTTCCGCAAGCTGAAGCAGTTCGGGCATCACGGCCGGCAGGCCGGCGGCGTGGTGGCCGTCGAGATGGCCTGCTGGGACCTGGCGGGGAAGGCGTGGGGCGTGCCCTGCTGGCAGATGCTCGGCGGCAAGTTCCGCGACCGGATCCGCGTCTATGCCGACACGCCCTTCAGCCCCGACCCCCAAGTCATGGGCAACCGACTCAAGCAGCGCCGCGAGCAGGGGTTCACTTTCCTGAAAATGGACGTCGGCATCAACCTCTTGAGAGGCTTCAAGGACGGCCTCACCGCTCCGCAGGGACCGGGCGGTGCCTCCTTTGCCAGACGCGGAGACCCCTCCTGGAACGTGGCCCACCCGTTTACGGGCGTACGCATCACCGACCAGGGACTGAAGCAGATCCAGGAGTACATCGGTACGGTGCGGGAGATCGTGGGTTGGGACGTTCCGATTGCCGCCGACCATTTCGGCCGCTTCGGCATCGAAGACGGCATCAAGCTGGCCCAGGCGCTCGACCCGTGCAATCTCGCGTGGCTCGAAGACATGGTCCCCTGGCAGTACACCGACCAGTACGTGCGGCTGAAGAACTCCTGCAAGACGCCGATCCTCACGGGCGAAGACATCTACCTGAAGGAAGGTTTCCTGCCGCTCTTCGAGAAGCAGGCGATCTCCATCTGCCATCCCGATCTGGCCACCGCCGGCGGACTGCTGGAGACGAAGAAGATCGGCGACCTGGCCATGGAGCACGGCATCGGCATGGCCATGCACATGGCGGGCTCGCCGGTGCTGCTGTTTGCCAGCGTCCACTGCGCTGCCGCCACCGAGAACTTCCTGGTGATGGAGTGTCACGACGCGGACACGCCCTACTACGGGGATCTGGTGGACGGTGTTCCCAAGCCGCTGGTCGGCAGCAACGGACTGATCCAGGTCCCCGACGGCCCGGGACTTGGCATCGAACTGAACGAGCAGGCGGTCAAGGATGCCATCCGAAAGCGCGGCGGCGATGCGGATCAAGAGTACTTTCCCCCGACTCCGCAGTGGAACCGCGAGCGATCCCTGGACCGCCTGTGGAGTTTCTCCCCGCCCAGCGGGACGGATAGGCGGGGTTCATAATGGTTCTGTTGATCCTGCTGCGGGGGGCCGGCGCGGTTGACCGTTTATTCATGCTCAGAAAGACAATGCGACGTGCCGTTTAGCGGCCGACGGTACGTCGGCCCGAAAGAATGCCCGCGTCGCCGTGCCGGCGACGGCTAAACGATGTCGCCTCGGCGCTGCAAGTCGTGAACCCCTCGTCTCCAGAAAGGAGTTAGCCATGAAGAAGTCCTTGGTGGTCGTTGCGGCTGGTGTACTATGGCTAAGCTCGATGCTCGCCGCATCGGTCGAGGCACAAGTCGGCGTCTTCTCCAAGGAGGAGCTGATCAAGTATACGCCCCAGTGGAAGGGCGATCGCTTCCCCGACGGGCGCCCCAAGGTGCCCGACGATCATCTCCGGCGGATGCGGGAGGTCGCCATCGAAGAGGCCTGGGCCGTCTGCGGCCGGCACGGTTTTAACTCTCAGTTCGAGGGTAAATGGGTGATCACCGGCAAGAACCCCGTGCTGGTGGGCAGGGCCGTGACGGCCTGCTTCCACCCCGTGCGGCCCGACGTGAACGAAGTGATCAACAAGAAAGGACGCGAGGACGGCCGCATCGGCGGACAAAACTCCTGGGTGATCGACACGCTGGTCAAGGGAGACGTGATCGTCGTGGACCTGATGGGGAAGATCACCGACGGCACGTTCATGGGCGACAACCTGGCCAACTCCATCTGGGCCAAGACCGGCCGGGCACCCTTTGGGTGCGGCGTGGTGGTCGACGGCGGGGCGCGCGACCTGGAAGGGGTCGAGGAAATCCCCGACTTCACCACCTTCACCCGCGGCTGGGATCCCTCCTTCATCAAAGACGCCATGCTGATGGGGATCAACGCGCCGATCCGCATCGGTCGGGCGGCCGTAATGCCCGGCGACGTCGTGCTGGGCAAGAAGGAAGGCGTGATCTTCATCCCCGCACACCTGGCCCAGGAGGTCGTGGAAACCTCCGAGGTCATCCGGCTCCGCGATCAGTTCGGACACCAGCGCCTCCGCGAGGGCAAGTACACCCCGGGCCAAATCGACCGTGCCTGGACCGAGGACATCGAAAAGGACTTTACCGAGTGGCTCAAGGCGAAAGGAGACCAGTTGACTCCCTATCAGCGCGAGAAGCTCCTGAAGGGAAGGACTTGGTGAATAACAGTCCTCCCCTCTCCCGCTTACCGGGAGAGGGGCAGGGGGTGAGGGGGCGTGGTTTCGACACAGGCGAGGCACAATCACGTCCGCTGATGGGCCGGTCGAGCCGCCCTCACGCGGCCGCTTCCCGGCCACCCTCTCCCGCTTACCGGGAGAGGGGACCTTTTCAGATAGCCATTCAGCTTCTCCGACGCCGCCCGACCATCCTGCGGATGGTGCCCGGCAGCAGCAGTCCCAGGCCGCCGCTGAGCAACAGCACCAGCGTCCCCGGCTCCGGAACGATCGTCAGGATGAAGGCGTCCGGGCCCAGGTACGGAGTCCCGAACTCCAAGCCGGGGGCCAACTTGGGCTGGAGGTTAGCCAACTGTTGCATCAGGTCGGATTGGAAATCCGGTCCGTAGGCAATCAGGCCCGACTGATAATGCCGCACCTGAGTACCGACTTTTTGATTTCTCGGGCCGGTCATGATCAACCTCAGTGTGTCGCCATCCCTGAGATCGTCCCAATTGAAGCTGCTACTCTCATCCAGCACCAACGAGAGTCCCAGGAACATCGTTGGCTCCCCAGCGGGCTGGCCCTCCAAAGTCCCGGTAGCGTAAAACTGCGAATACGTGCCTGTCACAACAGTATCGCCACCGATGGGGTTGTAGTTAATCTGGGCCGGCGCGGTGCCGCCGATCTTCAGCGCCGTGCCGGTGGGCCAGGAGCTCCCCACGCCGGTATACTGGAAGAACGGGCTGAAGCCCGGCTTCGGAGACCCAGTATAACGGACGTTGCCGAGATCGTCCCAGCCGCCCGTTATCAGTCCCGAGACCTCCAACTTCTGGGCGGAGCCGAGGCCTTCCAACAACGCGTTGTCACCGGGGGCACCCATGCGGACGGTGCCGCTGACCTCCCCGGTCCCAAAGATGTAACCGTTGGCACTGCCCGGGGCCACCTGGAGCTCAGGCGCGCCGGTGAGCGTGCCGCCGTTGATCAACACGCCGGAGACGACCGGAGTGCCCGGCGGGCCGAGCACGGTCACCGGGTGGGCGCCCACGTCCAAGATCCCGGCGAAGTTATAGCCGGCCGGTCCTTGATCGCCCAGCGTCAGGGGCCCGGTGGCGACAATCATGGCCGTAGGATCACCCGCGACGATCTTGTGGGAGACCGCGCCGGCGGTCTGCAATGTCGCGCCCGCGGCAATGTTCACGTCTCCACCCGACATGGCCAGCAAGCCGCTGCGAACCTGAAGGGTGCCATTATTGACGTTGATCTGGCCCAGCGGCAAAATGCCGCCGTCGAGCACCCATTCGCCGAGACCTTCCTTGGTGACGTCCCCGATCACGAACCTGGGGCTGCCGTGGGTGAATCGCAGCGTCGTCTCGGCGGCGGTATCGACCGTGAGGCCGCCGGCCAGGGAAAGAGGCGCCGAAATCGTATGATCTCCCTGCTCGACGGTGATGCGGGCGTCGCCGCTCGATGTCTGAAGTGTGATCTCGGCCGGTCCGGCGATGGTGTAGCTGTTGGCGTTGCTGAAATTGATTGTACCCAGGGTCACAGGCGACTGCACCTGGACGGTGCTCTGGTCCTCGATCATGCCCAGGAAGTTGGCCGCCGCGTCCACAGCGTTGGGAACGCTGTTGCGGCTCCAATGGGAGGGAACGCCATAGTACCCACCTTCGCTGAGGTTCCACTGGTTTGGAGTCGGAGGCGGTGGGTTCCCCACGCCGACTGCAAAGGCCGAGAAGGAGTCGATGCCTTCGGCGCTGATCCGGTTATTCATGGTGTCCAGGCTGGTGGTCACGGCTACCCAACTCCCGGCCGTGAACCGGTAGACGTTAAGCTCCTGTTCATTGATCCCCAGCGAGCCGGCCAAGGTGTCGTCGTAGCGGAAAGTAAGATCAGCGGAGGCGAAGGCGAAGCCGGTCGGCGGACTGAAATCCCACAGGCCGACCATCGAACCAGTGGGGAGCGGGGGCACCGTCGGGTTGTCCGGTGTGAGTAGCGATACGGACAGGTCGCCCCCTGAGGTGACGTTTGTCAGGCTGATCCGCAGACTGTTGACCAGGTCTATGGTGCTGTCGCCGGCTTGCTCGCCCCAGTTGTAGGTGTTGCTGCCGGTGGCCACTGAGATCGGCGGCAAGATCAGTTTGCCCTGGTTCTCTGCGTACCATCCGCCACGGAGTCCCCACGGTAAGATAACGACCGAATCATCATTGGTCACTGCCGAGAACCTGGATAGATCCAGCGTCCTCCCGGCTCCGTATCCGTCGGCGACTATCCGACCGTTGTTTTTCAGAGTTCCAGTCAAGCCAACTGTTCCCCAGCCACGGAATGTCCCCGATGCCCCGGTGCCGTCTTGGACGATCAGGTTTACGCCGCCTCCAATGCCGGTTTCGTCAATCACCCCAGTCTCGCCCGCGTCACCGAGGTTGAAGACGGCAGTCCCTCCGGCGACGCCAACCTTCACGGAGCGGTCGATGCCCTTCTTCATCGTCAGAGTCCCGCCGGTCAAATCGTACGTCCCACTGCTGTTGGAGTAGTACCCGAGGTAAAGCGAATCGGAAATCGTGTTCGTTCCGCCGGTCTGCGTAAAAGTCCCCGTCCCCTTGCGGCCGATGTGCTCGTAGGCGGCAAATAGCTCACCCGTTCCGTCCAGGGTATAGGTCGCGCTGCTGCCGGAGTTGTACGCAAGGACGAGTGACCCGGTGATGGTATTTCGCCCGCCAGTGTGGGTAAAATAGCCCACGCCGTTGTGACCGATAGACTCGTAGGCTCCCGAAAGCCCACCTGCGCGGAGTTCGCCTGCGCTCAGGGAGTACGTCCCGTTGCTTGCGGAGGAGTACCCAACGTAGAGCCAGTCGGAAATCGTATTTGTCCCGCCGATCTGGGTAACGCTCCCCGTGGCACCGTGACCGATATACTCGTAGCCCGCGGACAACTCAGCCCTCTCACTGAGCGTGTACGTGCCGCTGCTGCCAAAGCCCACGGAAAGGCTCCCCGAGACCGTATTCGTCCCGCCGTTTTGGATAAATGTCCCTCTGCTGCCCGACTGGACGCCAATGGAAAGGCTCTCCGAGACCGTATTCGTCCCGCCGCTTTGGATAAATATGCCAGTCCCTCCGACCCCCACACGCTCATCTCTGGTGAAAAGCTGTCCGGTACCAGTGAGCTCATAAGTGCCGGAAGAGCCGGTGTGGTAGCCGAGGTATAACGAATACGATAAGGCAGGGCTGCTGACGGTGGCCGTTCCGCCGGTCTGGATGAACAAGCCCGAGCCGGAATAGCCGACGTACACATCATAAGTTGTCAACAACTGACCGGTTTGGCTGAGATTGTACGTCCCGTAGCTGCCCAAGTTGTAGCCAACGTACAAGGAGGCGGGCGAGTTGTTCCCGCCGCTGTGGGTCAACGTGCCCGTGCCGTCGTAACCGACATACTGAACCAACCCGGACAACCCACCCGCAGTCATTTCCAGAGTACCCCTCTCGCCATTGAGATACCCGAGGTAAAGGGTGCCGTGCTGCTCTCCCGGTTGGTCGATAGTCGCTACTCCGCCGTTGCTGACGTAGGCGCTATCCGACCACGTAGGTTCGCCGTTCCTCCAATTGGAGCCGACGCTCCAATTCCCGGCGTCGACCTGCCAATAGCTGTTCTTGCCGAACGCGGAAGCGCCGACGCCGAGTGACATGAGCGTGAGCAGCGCGATCAATAAGGATGCTCGTCTCATTTTGTTCCTCCCTTGTGGCTCGATTTCGCACTGATGGTCACTCACGATGCACGAAGGATAAGCAGGGCCGTTGCGGCGTCGTGAAGGCCGTCAAAGAGGCAAACCAGAAGTCGACTCATTCCCTTTTTATAACCCAGCGCAATTCGGAGTGCAAGGCCCCCAGAACTGGGGGCAAACGCTCCAGGATCTTCTTGTGGACGCCCCTAGGCTGCGATTTAGCCGCCGCGGCCACGCGGCGGAGACAAGGGAAAACGCTGACATATCGACCGCCGCGTGGGCGCGGCGCCTAAACACAGGTGTGGACAGCCACTTTCCGCCACAGCAACGCGTCAGGATAATGCTCTACAGGGCTATCGCCGCCGAGCGGGATCATGAAGGCCCGCAGGCCGGCGTGGCTGCCGTGCGGGTTTGTGACACTGCGGAGTTGGCAAGCTGCGGAGTTGGCCGGATAGGGAGGGACTGCGATGCTGGACGTTCTGATGCTCATGTCGACGGTAATCGTCCTGGCCAGTGGGGCAGGCGACACCCTGGCGCCTTGGTCAACCAACACGCTTCCCGGCGACGTGGCAAGAGCCCACGTCGAGCAGATCACAACGGGGCTGCACAAGTACACGGTTACTCAAGCGGGCACCATGGACGGCCGGAACTGCCGGTCGCCCATGGGGTGCGGCATTGCGCGGGAGGGCGCCTTCCTCCAGACCTGGGAGTCCAACCGGTCGGTGCGGCTGGAGAACGTGGGCCAGACCGAGGTGGTCAACCCGTGGCTTTCCAACGGACGGAACAACTTCCGCAACGTCGAGGAGATCGTCTCCGCGGCCGTCACGCCGGACATGAGCGACGCCGAGAAGGCCTTTGCCCTGTGGTTCCAGGAAATCCAGTATCGCCACCATTCTCCCGGCGACAACAATGAGCTGGGCGACCCCGTGAAGGTTCTCAACGTATACGGGTACAACACCTGCGGCAACGACTCCATCTGCCTGGCCACGCTGTGGCGCAAGGCCGGACTGAAGGTGGCGCCGGCCCGGGCGCTCGGGCACTGTATCTCCCAGGCGTTCTGCGACAACCGCTGGCACTTTTATGACGGCGACATGCACTCGGTTTACCTGCTGCGCGACAACGTGACGGTGGCCGGCGAACAGGACATCGTGCGTGACCACGACCTGGTCAAGCGGACCCATTCCAAGGGAATCCTCTTCCCCGACACCTGGTGGGATGGGCAGGGCATGTGCGCGATGTATTTCTATGAGGGAAGCGTCAGCGGGGAGCGCGGCGGCAAGGCCGACACGACGATGAACATGGTGCTCCGCCCCGGCGAAGCGATCGTTTGGCGCTGGGGCCAGGCTGCCCCGCCGAAGCATCACGGGGCGTTGTACACCATGCCCACGTACCAGAACGTCATCTACAACGGTTTGTGGGAGTACCGTCCGGACTTTTCGCAGGAGGGTTGGCGCAAAGGGGCCGATGCGGTGGAGAACGTCACTTCCGGCGCCGACGGCCTGACCGCCATGGAGGGTAAGACGGGCACGATCGTCTGGACGATCCGCAGCCCGTACGTCTTCGTGGGAGGCCGGATCGAGGCGGAGGGCGCGGATGCCAAGTTCTCTATTTCTGTGGACGGCAAGACGTGGCAGGCAGTGAAGAACGACCTCGACAAATCGTTCTCGATCGTCGGGCCCGCCCGCTACCAGTACCAGCTCAAGTGCCAACTGGCAGGGGCGGCCCGGCTGCGACGATTGGCGATCATCAACGACGTGCAGATGGCGCCCATGACGTTGCCGGAGATGGTTGTGGGCGAGAACGCCTTTACCTACAGCGACCAATCCACCGGGGACCGCAAGGTGCGCATCACGCACCGGTGGGTGGAGCGGTCGGCTTCGAGGCCGCCCCAGGCGCCGGCGGCCCCGGTCTACCCGCCCGACGGTGGCCAGTCCAACGGCACCGACGTCGTCTTCCAGTGGGCTGCCGCCACGGATCCCGACGGCGAGACAATTGGCGATTACCACTTCGAGCTGTCCGGCCGCGCCGACATGAGGTTCCCGCTCTCGATGTGCTTCTACAAGCTCATCTCCCGCACGGCCGATGCAGTCAAGGAAAAGGGCAAGGACGCAGCCAGCGACAAGGTTACCGTCAAGGCCCAGTACACCTTGTCTCAACCGGGCCTGTTGACGCCGGGCCAGCAGTATTTCTGGCGAGTGCGGGCCATGGACGACAAGGGCGTGTGGGGACCCTGGAGCAAGACCTGGAGCTTCACCCCCCGCGGCCCGGCGTATCCCCTGGAAGTTACCCTCGACTACGACCAGACCAAAGGCCTGGGGATTATCCGCTGGAAGGCCAACGCCGCAGGTCGTCCGCCGGTAAAGTACCGGGTCTACGGCAGCGACGAAAAGGGCTTCACCATCGCCGACCAGAGGTTCCAGAGCACCGTGGGGGTCACCAAGGAGGAGATGGCCGCCTGGAACCCATGGTTCCCGGCGAACTTCATCGCCGAGACCACGGCCACGGAATTGGTGGTGATGGGCAGCCAGGTGGACCTGCCGGTCGCTAACAAGGCTTATTACCGCGTGGTGGCGGTGGACGCAGAGGGCAAGCGGAGCGGGCCCTCCGACTACGCGACCGGCCCCCGGCCCGTGATCTACAGCAAGCCCGTGGTCGCAGCCAAGGTCGGCGCCGAGTACCGCTATCAAGTCTGCGCCGTTCGATCCCTCGGGGACCTCAGCTCGCGGATGAAGGGCAGCGATCAGGTCAGTGGCTACTTCGACGTCGAGAGGCCCAAGTTCGCGCTAGAGCAGGGGCCGGCCTGGCTCAAGATCGACGAGGCCACGGGCGTGCTCTCGGGCACTCCGGACGCGGAGGGCAAAGTGCAGGTGGCGGTCAGCGCCACCATTGACCGAGAAGTGCGGAAGTTGGATGAGAAGGCGCTCGTGTGGGGCAACGAGAAGGTGCTCGCGACGACCACGCAGCGGGTCGGCACCGCTACCCAGAAGTTCGTGCTGGATGTTCGGTAGCGCAGTGCACACGCCGTGACGTAGAAGAAGCACAACAAGAGCCTGCTGATCTTGTTTGCTCGTTCCTACGCTCCTCCGGGTTGCGCTCCCCGCAACTTACTGCCCGTTCGGCTCAGGCGGCGGGTTCACATCCAGAAGGCTGCCTTTGCAGATGTAGGCGCCCGGTCCCTGCGGCAGGGTGAACCGCTCTCCCGCGCCGAGGGTCAGGTTCGACACCACCGCGCCGGTCAGCGGATTGAAAACCTGGAATCGCAGCGGGCGCCGCGCCTGCAGCGTCACGCCGCCACCGAGGATCCCCATGGGGAAACACACGAACTGGTTGCCCTTGGTGCTGCCAATGTTGCGGTCGCACCCGTCGGTCGGCCGGCCGGCTTCCGGCCAGTACCGGTTGGGCTGGTTGTTGCAGAAGACGGTCAGCGGCGCGCCCGGCTCGAGTCCGTCGTTGCGCACCCAACTGGCCAGGTCGGGCGGCAGAATCTGGCGGATGAATTGATACGCGTTGATGCCGGCCGTGTGCTCGAAACGCTCTTCGCCTCCCGCGGGGGGACAACAACGAACGTACCCGTAAACGCCCGCACGCGAATGATAAACATACGCCGGCAGGTTGGCAACGTAGGCAAACACCGCCGCCGCGCAGAGCTTGATGGGGTCGCTCTCCGAGTTGACGGACGAGCCCGGACCAATGGGCTCGTTGCTGCTCACGGGCGGCACGCCCGGCAGACTCCCTGTCCGATAAGGGTCGCGGACCGGCAGCCAGCCACCTTCCACCGTGCTAATGTCGCGGCTGAAATGGACCGTGGCCAGGTCTGCCGCGCTGCCGCGGTAGAGCGAGGCGATGCCCTGATTGCTCGCGTCGTCGTTGGAGGTGATGGCCACCGGCACGCTGGTGCGGTCGGCAAGGTGCTGTGTGAACCTGCGCAGGTCCGCGACGCCTTGCGGGCCGGGAAAACCGTTTTGCCAGGCCTCATTCGCCACTTCCAGGTGAAGGATCTGATGCTCGCGCCCCGCGATGTTCGCCAGGATACCCTCCAGATGCGCCTGCCGGGTCGCTTGGGCCGGCATCACGTATTGTGCATCGGCGAAGATGGTCACTTCGACGCGCAGCCCGTGTTGGGCGGCTAGGTCGAGCAGATCGCGGAACTGCTGCCAGTAATCCGGCCAGGCCTGAACCACGCGCCCCGCTCGGTTGGTGAAGCTCACCGGGGCAATCTCGAGCCCGTCCCAACTGACCATGCTCAGCACGCGCACGTAGTTAAAGCCTTTCGAGGCGAGCAGAGCCAGGTTACCGTTCAGTCGCGTGCGGTCGTACTTGGCGTGGCGCAGGGCCCGAAAGTAAGACGCACCCAGACCGAGGAACGGCCCGGTGTCGTCCCAGAATGACCTGCCCTTCAACCGGACGACGCCTGTGCCGCCGGCCAGGTTCCACACTTTGACGTTGCTGAAGACGGCGCCGACCGGCGCGCCCGCCGTCGGGTCGCGACGAGGACTCGCGCCGATGCGGACACTCTGGCCGCCCGGCTTCCATGGGCCCGGTACGGAGGTGGTGAGCAGGAGTGCCCCGTTGCGGTAGAGTTTCAACACCGATTTACCTCTGCCGTCGGGCCCCCACTCTTCGCGAAAACGATAGGTTGTGTTCGAGGCCCACGAGAGCCGCGCCGTGTCCGGTTCCTGGTAATTGGGCCGGATTTGCCAGACGATTTCCATCGCATCCGCCTTCGCGGCGTCGAGGGCGCCGATCTTGCGGATGAAATGCTTGAAGGGGTTCTCCCGGTAGCCGCCGCCGTAAGTGTCGTCTGCACCGCCGACGGTGTGGTCGTACATGTGGAAAAGCTCGCTCTTGTCTTCCATGCCCGCACGGCGCTCCTGCGGTTCGAGCCCGCGCACGTCGAACTCGGCCGCGCCCCTGGCGATGGTCGGCACGTGCCAGTAGATCGTGTCGTTCTTGCCCGTGACCTGCCACCCGCCAGCCACGAATCGGCCGCCGGAGCGGGTGCCGTTCGTGGAGCCTTGCAGCGCGTCCTCCAGCACGGGCGCGCCGTGTCCGGTCTGAGGCCCAGCCAGCGCATAGGCCAGCGTGCCGGAAACCAAGATGAGCATTGAATTCTGCACGGTATACCTCCAACCAATCTCCGTTGCGCTTTGTGCCTGTCCCAAAACAGTTTCCCCTCGCCCCACTTGCGAGGAGAGGGGCCGGGCGTGAGGGGTCTTGGGATAAGCTCCTAGAAATAGTTGACCGTTCCCTCCGGAATCCAGGCGAAGTCCGTGGTCAGGACCACTTCATCCACGTCGAGGCCGGGGGTGACGTTCGAGAGAGTAAACTCGTGCTCGCCGGCCGGAAGGGTCACACGCAGCGCCCGCGGATCGAGCTGACGGTCCAGCGGCACTTGGGTCCAGAACCAGCGGTAGGCTTGCTCCGTCTTGCCCCACATGCTCTGGGCCACCCGCGCGTCATACCAACCGACCTTGACCCCGACATTCTCGGGCATGACGGCTTTGCCGTCCAGCATAAACTGCGGAGAAATCTCGGCATCCCGGCTGCGGACTCTCAGCCACACCACATAGGTTCCCGTCTCCTGCGCCGTCACCTTCCAGGTGAGCGCGGCGCGCTTTGCGGGGAGTTTGCGAATCCGCTCGCCCAACGCATACGGGTTGTTGGGGAACGAGTTGTTGTCGCCGGGCACTCCCACGCCCACAAAGCGTCCGCCGGAGCACTGGGCGTCGTTGCCGACCACCTCCAGAGAGGGTCCATCGCCGCGCATTTCCAGCTTGGCGTTCGCGGCCGCAAGACGCAGGGTGCGGAGCGTCTTGGTGTCCGTCGCGGCCGATGCCGGCGCGCCGGCGGCGCTTTCGTTGCCGTAACGGTCCACCGCCGTCACGGCGTAGTAGTACGCCGTGCCGGCTCTCAGGCCCCAATCCAAAAACCGCGGCGCGGAAGGCGAGCCGACAAGGTTCTTCTGAGCAGCGGTCACGTCCTGGTTCGTGGAGGCATACACGTTGTAGTAGGCGATGTCGGCCTCCGGCGAGGGTTGCCACGAAAGCAGGATGGCTGCAGAGTCCGCTTCTGTTGCGGATAAGTCCTGCGGCGGTTGCGGCGGCGCGTTGTCCACCGCGCCTGCCGGACGCGGCTTCCCATGAGCATCCGTCGTCAAGACAAGCGAATCAATCTCGATGGAGTGGTTGCGCAGCGTCAGGACCGCGTCGATCCGGCCGTCCCGCGGAGCAAAGCGAACAGGTCTGCCGGCGTCGTCCCCGGCGCAGACCCACGCCCAATCCTCGTTCGGCGTACTGGCGGATGCTGCGGCCGCGCCTACCTTGACCGAAGCGCGTCCCTCGGAGGCTCCTTTTGCCCGGCGCCCGCGAATCCACAGGACGAATTCCTTGTCCTGAAGCGGTGCCGGCGTCGCAAACGTCCAGCCCAGGCGTCCTTCCTTGCTGAGCTTAGCGGCCAAGTAGGGGTCTTGCGCAACGTAATGCCAGCCCGTGGCCGACATCTCCCTCCGCTCCACGACCGGAGTCTCCAGCCCCAACGTCTCCGCTTCGGCGTAGAACCAGCGGGGGGCGTCCCCGGCATTGACCGCCGTTTCCGCGCTGTACAGGCTCGCCAGGCCGGAATGCTCCACGGCAGCGACGACGTAGAAGGCCGGCCCTTCCGTGGCAGGAAGCTTCCAGCGGCACTCGCGGACCGGCTCCCGGTTGACCTGCTCGTAGGGGCCGCCGCTGGTCCGGGAGCAGTGCACCAGATAGCCTTTGGTCTCGGCGCTCTGCGGCGCAGGCTCCCACACCAGGTCGCCGCCCTCCACGCGCGGCCTGGCCGGTGGCTGCGGCGGGGCGACGACCATAATCAGAAGGTCCGGATTGTCCAGCAGCGTCGTCTTGGAGGCGATCTTCGTCCCGTCGGGACTGAGCTGCCCCCAGGCCATGGAGTAATAGTCCAGGCTCTTGGCGAAATGGAATCCGAGGAAGTCCTGACCGCGGCCGTCGGCACGCACGCGGACGAAATGCTGGCCGAATTCAATGGTGAACCAGTCGTCCGTGGGTCCCCAGGAGGCGTAGCCGTTATAGCCCAGGTTGCCGCCGAGATCCATGTAGGGCGCCGGATCGTACAGCTTCACCTCGCGTCCGTCCGGATGTGTCACGCTCCCGTACGGCCGCGCCAGGTACTTTTCGGACTTGCTGGCATCGGCGTGTCCGGCGCGGGCCATGTTGGCCCAATGCGCCCGATCGCCCAGGTTGCCTACGCGCGTGACGCCGCCGTCTTTCTCCAATCGGTAGACGTGCTCGCGCGAGTAGAAGATGTTCGGGAATCCGGTGCTGAAGTACATCTCGTCGATGGCCGTGCTCGTCGGTGGCTCGAAGACGACATTCTTCCGGTCGGAGCCGTCGCGATGAATCGTGAACCCGGTGTGATGGTCGGGATTGACGATCACCAGGCGATCGGACCACGGACCCGGGCGGACCAGGATGCCGAAGGGATTGACCCATGGCCCAAGCTGCGCGAGCACCTTGTGTGCGCCGGTTTCGGCGTTGACCTCACACAATTGGCCCGGATTTGCCTGGACGTCATAGTAGTAAACGTCGGGATTCCAAGGCGACCAGTGATGGTTGAAGCTCCAGTATTTCACCAGCGGAACGATCGCCGCGCCGTCGGTCGGGGTGGCCCACAATTCGGTCTTGGGATAGGAAGACTCCTGCCGGTCTG
>Ga0315277_10001314_pt1 | contig 36478 bp, 18 predicted proteins | sample YL17G05_15_MG_FD_203695 | JGI IMG/M metagenome (GOLD analysis project Ga0315277, IMG submission 203695) | Sediment microbial communities from Yellowstone Lake, YNP, Wyoming, USA - YL17G05_15 | ecosystem: Environmental > Aquatic > Freshwater > Lake > Sediment | place: USA: Wyoming | collected...
AAAATGCTTGCCGAACGAAAGAAAAATGAATCATGAACTACGCAGATTATATCATTGTCTTTGTGTTCATGGCAATCACATTCTACGTGGGATCAATTTTCTACAAGTGGGTCGGAACTTCTGACGACTTTTATGTTGCCGGAAGAAAGTTAACACCTTTTATTCTTGCCGCTGTTCTAACGGCAACGAACGTAAATTTGTATAGTTTTATCGGTCAGGCGGGTATTGCCTACAAGGAAGGTGTTGCGATTCTCTGGCAAACCTGGACGGGCAATATGGCATTGGTTTTTTCGGGACTCTTTGTCTTACCGATCCTCCGGCGGTTAAAGATACGCACAATTCCGGAATTTCTCGAGCTCAGGTATAGCAAGGGCGTACGAACGTTCGTCGCAATCATATGGATTTTTCGACTTGCCTTCTGGCTTGGAGTAATTTCATATACGGCTGCAATTGCCGCTCAGCCGATCACGGGATTCCATTCATTCACTTTCTGGATTCTGACGTTTTCCGTAGTAGCAATCGTATATACGACACTCGGAGGGATGTGGTCGGTAGCATTTACTGATCTCATGCAGTTTATTTTTATGCTTGCAGGCGCTCTTATTGTGCTTCCGATTGCAATGCGTCAGATTGGGTGGTGGCCCGGCATGACAGCCGCGCTTCCTCCGGAGTCATTGACACTCGTTTCATCAGCTGGTGCGTACAATTGGAAATTCATTCTTGCCATATTCCTCCTTGGTATCGAATGGGCGTGTGTTGACCAGGGATTACTCCAGCGGGCCTTCGGTGCTGAAAATACAAAGACGGTTGTTAAAGGACTCGTACTAGCTGGTATCATTACGACACCGTTTGCACTTCTCTGGAATATACCCGGACTGGCTGCGCGGGTTCTTTTTCCTGGACTGGAGAACGCGGATATGGCGATACCAACACTTCTAGCCTCCATTTTGCCGAATGTTGTTCTGGGATTAGTAGTATGCGGTTTAATGTCATCTCACCTCTCGACAATTTCTGCCAATTTAAACGGGGTTGCGACGATCTTTGCCAGCGATATCTATGAGAACGTTCTGAAGCGTAATGCCACGGACAAGCAAATTCTTCTGACGGCGCGTATCGTTACACTGGTGACCGGTTTTGGGATGGTGGTTTTTGCCCATCTCATTCCTCTCATGGGAGGCGCGGTTAATGCCTATCTTACCATTATTGCGATCATGGATATGCCGCTCTTCGTGATCGCGATCGTATACGGACTACTCTGGCGAGGCGCAAACTGGAAAGGTGCAATTGCCGGCTACGCCTGCGGCACAGTAGCGGGTATCATCGGTCAGTTTGTGTTTGGATTGGGATTCAACCTGACAACATTCATCAGCGCCGGAGTCACTCTTGTGATTACACCTGTCGTCAGTATAGCCACTGGAAAACCTGATGAGTTAAAACTCTCTCACATATGGAAAGCTAAAAGGTCGAGCGAGGAAGAAGAAAAAAGTAAAAATGTATACAATATCATCCCCCGGACACACCTGGGAATATCGGCACTATCAATGTATTTCATAGGATTTTGCATTTTTATTATCGGTGTCATACTCGGGAGTACCGGATCGTCAGCTGCCTCGGTAGTCGCCGTCATCGGAATGGTTGTTTATTTCCTAGGAGGATTGTGGCGTGCCTACACCAACTAACTCCGATACCAGGCCGATGGTTCAAAGGATGGACAGCCTCACAGTATCCACGCCTGGACGTATATGTCTCTTCGGTGAACACCAGGATTACCTCTCCCTGCCGGTCATTCCCGCGGCTATTTCCCTGAGGGTAAAAGTCTCCGGTAAACCCAGGAATGATGCTCTTGTGAACATCCATCTGCCGGATATCCAGGATGAAATTTCATTTTCTCTCGACGGGGATCTCACGTACGTACTTGAACGTGATTACTTCAGGAGCAGCATTAATATTCTCCGCCGGAACGGGTTTACGTTTTCCAGAGGATTCGATTGTACAGTGCGCGGGGAAATTCCCATCCGCGCAGGGACGTCGAGTTCATCTGCACTTGTCGTTACATGGATACAATTCCTTGCCCTGATGAGTAATCAGCGCGCTCATCTTCCGCCGGAGATACGCGCACGTTATGCTCACACGGCGGAGGTCCTCGAATTCGGCGAACCGGGCGGAATGATGGATCAGTATGCAACGTCTCTCGGCGGGATTCTATTTATTCAATTTTCTCCGGCAATTTCACTGAAGGGACTGACGAGTCCACTGACATCATTCGTACTGGGAGATTCACGGGAAGCCAAAGATACAAAGTCGGTTCTTTCACGCGTAAAGAATAGCGTGTCCGAGGTCGTTCAGACCATATCCCGAAACCATGGCGAATTCACCCTTCAGTCGGCAAAAGAGGATGAATTAGAACGGTACGGCAAAGAATTAAACAGCGAGCAGTACCGGCTTCTCCGGGCAACGGTACGAAATCGTGAATTAACATTTACTGCTCTGCAACTCCTTAGCGCTCCGTCAGTTAATGAACGGAAGTTTGGTGAATTGCTGAATGAACACCACAGAGTACTGAGAGACGTTCTGAAGATTTCAACGCCGAAAATTGAAGCAATGCTTGAAAGTGCCTTAAAAGCCGGCGCTTACGGCGGCAAGATAAATGGATCGGGCGGCGGCGGCTGTATGTTTGTATACGCACCCGAACATCCTGAGCGTGTCGCCGAAGCGATTGAAAAAGCGGGTGGCGCCCCATTCATCGTCCGGATCGATGAAGGGACACGAATTGAGAAGGATGGAGAATTGTCATGAACGAGCCAAATATAGTCATCCTTGCAGGTGGAATTTCATCGCGAATGAAAAAGTTCTCTGCCGATGCAACGGCGATTGATCCGAATCTTCTCAGGGAGGCACGCGAGAAATCAAAATCCATGCTGAGCGTCGGAGACCTGTCACGCCCGTTTCTCGATTACATACTTTATAATATAGAGAAAGCCGGTTTTCAGAATGTTGTCATCGTAGTCGGTGAGCGAGATACATCCATACGGGATTACTACGAGGGAGACGGCCGGAAGGAGCAATTCCCGCTCCTCCGCCTTTCTTACGCACTCCAGCATATTCCGGCTGGCCGGGCAAAACCGCTCGGGACGGCCGATGCTCTACTTCAGGGACTTCGGTCGGTCCCTGCATGGAGCGGCGGTACATTCATCGTATGCAACAGCGATAATCTCTACTCAGTCCGTGCCCTCAGGTCCCTCCTTGAAAACGAACATCCGAATGCTCTGATCGATTACGACCGATCATTCCTCCGGTTCGATCAGTCACGGATCGAGCAGTTTTCTGTCATCCTCAAGGACAACGATCGTTTCCTCCTCGATATCATTGAAAAACCTTCTCCAGCCGAGATCGAAACGGCAAAGGAAACGAACGGCCGCATCGGTGTAAGTATGAATATTTTCAAATTGTCGTATGATATGATAGTGCCTTTTCTTGAGTCGATACCTCTCCATCCCGTGCGTCAGGAAAAGGAGTTACCCATCGCTGTTAAAAATATGGCTCAGAAAAATCCCCGGTCAACCTTTACCATTCCGCTTTCTGAGCACGTCATTGATCTGACGAACCAGAGTGATATTCCCTTCGTGCAGAATTATCTTAAAAAAGAATTTCCACAATTTCTTCGGAACCGCAATGAGTAAAGTTACAGCAAAGAATCGCATACGCCGAAACAGAATTCTTCGGCTGCTCCTTGAAGAAGGTAAACTGTCTCTCACCGAAGTATCCAAACGAACCGGCATAAGTCTGCCGATGGTTTCCAAGCTCACGAACAACATGAGGAAGGAAAAATTCATTCGCACCGGAGAAGGGGTGAGATTGGATCGTGCAGGCAGACCGCCGATCATCGCACAGCTTAACGGTGATGCAGGATTTGTCGTAGGAATCGATCTCGGACACCGCAACACAAATATCATCATCATGAACCTCGAGCAGAAGGTCATTCTCGAAAAACACATTCCGTCATTTCCCCTCGGGAACGATCCGGCACTGATTGATTGGCTTATTGATCGGACAGAAGAAGCCATCGACGAGGCCGTGCTGCACCGTAAAGATCTCTTCGGCGTGGGATTGTCTATCCCGGGAATTGTACGGGGAAGGGAAGGGAGGGGCGTATCGTACCTGAACTACGGCGAAAAATCCATAGCACAGATTCTTCAGGAAAAGTACAAAAAACCGGTCCACATCGAGCACGATGCTAAAGCAATGACTCTCGGTGAACGATGGTTCGGCGTTGCCCGTACAGTCAGCAATGTCCTCGTCCTTAATATAGGATGGGGATTAGGGCTCGGCATTCTCATTGACGGGAAAATATACTACGGCAGGGACGGATATGCAGGAGAGTTCGGACATATTCAGATTATTCGTGACGGTGCACTGTGCGAGTGTGGTAAGAGCGGGTGTCTGGAGACAGTAGCATCTGGCAGAGCGATCGGTATGCGTGCGCGCGAACTGCTTCTTCAGGGCTCGAACTCGAAACTTTTCCAGATATGCAACGGGGATGTGGAGAGGGTTGATGCCGAACTCGTCGCTAAAACAGCTCTTACAGGCGACAGATTTTCGATTGAAATCCTTGAAGAAGCCGGGAGGTACCTGGGCGAAGGTGTTGCACAGCTTATAAATTTGTTCAATCCCGAAAAAGTCATTCTCGGCGGACGGGTTTCACAGGCCGGACAATTCATCCTCGATCCGGTGCGCACAACTGCAATGAAGCTGTCACTCGTCCAACTAGGTAACGGAGTAGAATTTACCACCTCGACACTCGGAGTAAAAGCGGGAGCGCTCGGTGTCGCAATGCTCGCGACACGGGATATCTTTGAGGTAGAGCACCTTAATCCTCCTGCGTATGTATAAAATGACAGGTAGAAATATGTCACGGCACAGAATTATCCTGCTATTCGTTTGGATAACCATTTCTTTTTCCTCCCTATACTCACTGCAGGCAGGTCAGAGCGAGTTTAAAATTGTGGTCAATGTACTGCAGACACCTTCCGCTGGCGTTGATGAAAGCGTTGGGAACGAATTGTATGTTAATGGGTTCCGGGAAATTATCAGCGGTCATATGCTCTCATACCACTCGTCTCATCCGGATGCCGATGCCGCGCTGATTGCCCGGGCACGAAGAGATATGCAGTCGATTTCGTGGAAGACCGATACTCTTATTTCCATAACGTCAGGTTCGCACTACCGAATGCTCTGGCTGGCAGGCCTCGAGAGAGCAGGTTGGGAGCCGGACGGAACACCGCGCACATTCAGACTTTTCATTAACGGGGAGCAGTGGTTCACATTTAACAATCTGAAAGATTCGTCAGCTTTGAATTGGACTGTATACGGCAGGAACGGAGCAACACTGTCGTTCAGGTCAGACATGGTCGATCGTTCCGGAGATGTCTTCGGCCGAATGATCATGCAATTACCCAAACAAAATTTCCCCGCCGGCGCCCCTCTGGTTATTCGGGTCGACGGCGAAGATTGTGAGAGCGGCGTCTGGTTTATGACGTTTACCTATCCTTTTAGTTTTACACCCACCGTCCGTGCTGAACCGGTGATACTCCGGACCGAATCACGGGAGATTCAGCTAGTCAGACTGAGCCTGGACAATCTCTGCGGAAGGTGCAGCATTGAGGTGTCTGTTCCATTACAGAATGTCTTGAGGAGAAAGCTTGCCGTAGGTGCAAACAGCTTTTTTCTTCCAATTAATGCCGTAGAGGAGAAAACACAACTGGAGTTAATTTACCAGTGGAACGGTAAAACGGTTCAGCGGCAGACGGTCAATGTACAACCGGTTATCGAAAGGGATATCTACCTCCTTCCTTATTCGCACAACGACATAGGATATACGGATATCCAGAAGAACATCGAGCGGAAGCAATGGCGGAATCTTGAGCAGGCGGTAGCTCTGATCGAAAAGACCCGCACATATCCCGCGGGTGCCCAATTCAGGTGGAACCTTGAGGTGACATGGCCTCTTGAGACATACTTTGAGCAAGCGTCAGTTGATCAGCGGAGAACCGTAGTTGATGAAATCCGGCAAGGGAATATATGTGTCAACGCGCTCTTTGCGAATATGCTCACCGGGCTTGTATCCGATGTAGAGATGAAACATATAACGGAATTTGCACGCAATTTTTCTCGTACATACTCATCTCCGATTACAACGGCTGTCGTATCGGATATTCCCGGTTTCACATGGGGCATCGTCACTGTCATGGCACAGTCAGGTGTGAAATACTTTTCTATTGCACCAAACGCGGGGGACAGAGTCGGACATATATATGAAGCGCTCGGTGATAAACCGTTTTACTGGGCATCTCAATCGGGAGAAGAGAAAGTACTTACATGGTTGGCAGCTGCAAGTTACTCGACCTTCCATGAGGGCGAACTCAGCAGGCTTGGTGAGGAAAAAGTGTTAAAGATCGTTCGTAAACTTGAGGAACAAAACTACCCTTACCGCATAGTTCAGCTTCCGTATACTGTCGGCGGTGACAACGGTCCGCCGGATTCAACATTACCCGGTTTCGTGATGGAGTGGAACAAAAAATACCGCACTCCGCATTTGCGGATTGCCACGCATGCGGAAATGTTCCGGGATTTCGAACGGGAGTACGGGAAATCGCTCCCCACGCTCAAGGGCGATTTTACGCCGTACTGGGAAGATGGCGCCGCATCGAGTGCGTACGAGACTGCTTTGAACAGAGCCGCATCGAATCGACTTGTTCAGGGAGAGATACTCTGGTCGATGATTTCACCCGAAAAGTTCCCGGAGAAAGAGTACTCAAAGGCGTGGCGCAATGTTATGCTTTACAATGAGCACACATGGGGCGCCTACAACAGCGTCAGTGAGCCCGACTCTCCGTTCGTTATCAACCAGTGGAATGTGAAGCGGCAGTTCGCTCTCGATGCTGATAGTCTTTCGAATATTTTACTCAAACAAGCTGTCAGTTCACCTGCACAATCACATAATAGTAGGCTGGCAATCGATGTATACAACACCAATTCCTGGGTGAGATCAGATGTCGTTACTATCTCTGGAACATCTAGTTCGGTCGGTGAACTGGTAACTGATGAAGAGGGGAAAAAAGTCCTGTCACAGCGTCTTTCGACGGGCGAGCTGGCATTTTATGCACAGAATATACCTCCCGTCTCTGCCAAAAGATATTTCCTTAAGGAGGGAACTCCATTCGTCGGCGGGAGAGTGAGGGTATCGGGAAATAAAGTCGAAAATGACCTGCTCTCTGTTACCGTCAACCCTTCCACCGGTGCGATCGATGGAATTATATGGAAGGGTAAAGAGCTGGTTGATCGGAGTAAAGAACTCGGAATTAACAGGTATCTCTATGTTCCGGGCAAAGATCCTGCGCTTGCCCGGTCATTATCGAATGTGAAGGTCTCGATCAAGGAACAAGGAGGTATGGTGGCTTCCCTTATTATAGAGGCAGACGCACCCGGGTGCCGCCGTTACCTGAGTGAAATTCGCTTGGTTGACGGAATGGATCGTATCGACATAATAAATACGGTGGTGAAGAATGCTGTGCGTGAGAAGGAAGGAGTGCATTTTGCATTTCCTTTCAATGTTCCTAACGGTGAAATCTGCTACGATGTGGCTTACGGTATTGTAAAGCCGGAGGAAGATCAGCTGCCGGGTTCATGTAAGAATTTCTTCTCGGTACAGAGTTTTGTCGACGTCTCCAACGCTGAGTACGGAATAACCTGGATTCCGGTTGATGCCCCGCTCGTTGAGATGGGAGCAATTAATGCAGAACAGCCATGGATGAAATCCATAAAAACGTCTCAATGCTTTTATTCCTACGTGATGAACAATTACTGGCACACGAACTACAAAGCCGATCAGGAGGGCAAGGTAATCTTCCGGTACTCAATCCACCCGCATGAAGGATTCTCCGCAGGAGAAATCGTGCGACAGGGACGTGAAGCTCTACGGTCGTTAATTGCCATTCCGGGTAAGTCTTCGGTCAGGCTTAAAGAACCACTCTTATCGGTACAGCCGGATGAGGTAATCGTTTCTCATATAAAACCACTTGCTGACGGGGATGCATGGATTGTTCACCTGTATAATCCAACTGATCAGAAGCAAACAGTTAAGATCAAATGGAATAATTCTGATCATACGATTACTTCACTGAGTAATATCTTTGAGGAAAAAGTAAAAGTACTGAATGAATTAATTGAATTACCAGCATTTGCTACCCGGTTTATAAGAGTCGATCGAAAATAAAATACTTAAAGGATAATTATAAAATCTAGAATGATAAACTGTAAGTACCAAGAAATCATAGAACAATTTAAGGACATCGAAAAAAAATAAACTGGGAATATTATGAATCGGCCATCATCATTTGATGAAAATTATCGGCTTTATCTTGATGAGTCGGGTGACCATGTCTTCAGAATATTTGTGGATCTACCTCATCGATTTTTGTGTCCATTGGGTTGCTGGTTCAAAAATACTGAATATCTCGAATTTCATAAAGAATTAGATATTTTAAAGTCTCGACATTTTCCACACCACCCTGATGATCCAGTTATATTTCATCGTGAAGATATGTTGAACGCACGTAAAGCGTTTAAAGTTTTGCGTGATAAAAAGGAACGGGAAATCTTTGATGATGATCTACTATCAATTATTGCCAAGTCTAATTTTACAGTTGTGGCAGTTGTAATCGATAAAGAATCATTGAAAACTGCTTATGGCGATGCATCTTCACATCCGTATCACCTTGGGTTAGGATTTTTATTACAGAGATTTGCAGGATACCTGAACCATATAAATAGAGTTGGAGATGTCATGGCGGAATCGCGTGGGGGAGTTGAAGATCGAATGTTAAGTGAATCATACACAAGAGTATATGAGCGTGGCGTTTGGTTGACTCCATGTGAGTGTTTCCAGGGGGCATTTACATCTAAACAATTGAAACTAAAACCAAAATCCGCAAATATCGCCGGATTACAATTGGCCGACCTCCTCGGCCATCCTGTAAAACAGTGGGTTTTGAAGAATAATAATTTCCTTGAAGAGGAATTATCCACGTTTGCACAAAGGATTGTCGATATCGTCCATTCAAAATTTAACCGTCATCTTTATGATGGACATATCGAAGGGTACGGTTGGGTACTTTATCCTAAAAATAAATAAGGGTGCCTCAGAGAGACACCCTTACGCTCGCCCCTGCGGGCGATCCAACTCCGCTTAACGGATTATTATTATGTAATAAATAATTAGGAAATATGCAACTTTTATTGGTAAAAATTTAATTGTGGGAACATCAAAAAGGAAGAATATTATGCAAAGTCCCCGTTTTCTGATAATAATCCTAATGACCGTATGCGGATTTTTCGTAGGAAATACCCAGGACACATTCCAGACTCGCGAATGGGAAAATCCGAAAATCTTCAAGATCAATACAGAAAAGCCGCACGCGACATTCATTCCGTATCATGATATCAACGGATTGGTCGGACAAAAACCGTCGCCATACTTTCAGTCTCTCAACGGAAAATGGAAATTCAACTGGGTGCAGAAACCTGCAGATCGGCCAATAAATTTCTTCAACGATAGCTATAACATCAGTTCCTGGAAAGAGATCGATGTGCCGTCGAACTGGGAGTTCCAGGGGTATGGCATTCCGATTTACGTAAACAGTGACTATGAATTTCCAAAGCCATGGAATCCGCCCAACATACCTCATGATTATAATCCGGTCGGATCATATAAACATTGGTTCTCAATCCCGGATACCTGGAAGGGGCGGGAGGTATTTATTCATTTTGCCGGAGTTAAATCGGCATTCTACATCTGGATTAACGGACAGTTTGTAGGCTACAGCGAGGATTCGAAAACGCCCGCCGAGTGGAATATCACAAAATACCTCAGGGATGGACAGAACAACGTGGCGCTCGAAGTATACCGCTGGTCTGACGGTTCGTACCTCGAATGTCAGGATATGTGGCGCATTAGCGGCATTGAACGGGAAGTGTTTCTTTATTCAACGCCGAAAGTACGCATCCGGGATTTCTGGATTAAGGCTGATCTGGAGAATGACTACCGTGGTGGAAAACTGTCGATTGATGTTGAACTGAAAAATCATCTTTCAAATCCTGAAATAAAAAATTTGTCTCTGGTTATGGAGTTGTGGGATAAAACCGGTGCAATTGTAAGAGATGAGAAGTCGGTCGATTTCGGCGGCAGAGATTCGACATCCGTTTCGTTTGAAAAGATTATCCCGCATGTGCAACTATGGTCGGCCGAAAATCCGTATCTCTATTACACATTTATCCATCTGAAAAATGCTGACGGCACCATCAGTGAAGCAGCGGCTTCTGCATCGGGTTTCCGAAAAGTTGAGATCAAGCATGGCCAGCTGCTTGTCAACGGTGTCCCGATTCGCATTAAAGGAACAAACCGGCACGAACACGATGAATACAACGCGCATGTTCTCTCAGATAGCTTAATGATTCTGGATATTAAACTGATGAAGCAGTTCAACTTCAATGCCGTACGAACTTCGCATTACCCTAACGACACACGCTGGTACAACTTCTGCGACCGTTATGGTATTTACGTCATCGATGAAGCTAATATCGAATCGCATGGGATGGGGTATGGTGAAAAGAGTACGGCAAAGAATCCAGATTTCAGGGATATGCATCTTGACCGGACGATCCGTATGGTCGAGCGTGATAAAAACCATCCGTCGGTTATCATCTGGTCGCTTGGCAATGAAGCCGGGAATGGACCGAACTTTGAAGCCACGTACTCATGGATAAAAGGAAGAGATTCATCGCGACCGGTGCAGTACGAACGCGCCGGAGAGGGGTGGAACACCGACATCGTCTGTCCGATGTATTCATGGGATTATCTTGAGGGATATGGCAGTCAGCTGCACGACCGACCGCTCATCATGTGTGAATATGCCCATGCTATGGGAAACAGTTCCGGTAATTTTCAGGACTATTGGGATCTGATTGAAAAGTACGATCAGCTTCAGGGAGCATTGATCTGGGATTGGGTCGATCAGGGTTTTGCTAAATACACGGAAAAAGGTGAAAAGTACTGGGGATTCGGCGGCGACTGGGGACCACCCGGAACGCCATCCGATCAGAATTTTTTGTGCAACGGCGTCGTTTCTCCCGATCGCACGCCGCACCCCGGCATCTGGGAAGTGAAGAAAGCGTATCAGTATGTGAAAATAAAACCGGTCACACTCTCTTCGTCCAAATTTGAAGTCTTTAACAAATACGATTTCACCAATCTGATGCAATTCAACATCGCATGGGAAATTGTCGGAGACGGGAAGAGAATCGCGAACGGCAATATTTTAAAACCTGATATCGAACCACATACCAGTAAAATATTCGAATTGAAATTTCTTGCCATCAAACCGATGGCTGGCGTTGAATACTTCGTGAATTTTACAACGACAACTACCGAGGATGCACCGCTGATTCCGAAAGGTCATATCGTTGCCAACGATCAGTATCAATTGCCCATCAAGGCTGAAGTCACACCTGTAAAACTTGCATCGTTGTCGAAACTGAATATCAGGGATGGTAATAATGTCGTTGAGATAAATGGAAAGGACTTTTTAATCTCCTTCGATAAAAAGACCGGATTGGTTTTACGCTACACGTTTCAAGGAAAAGAATTAATTGCGAAGGGTCCCGAGCCGAATTTCTGGCGTCCTCCGACAGATAATGATTTCGGTAACGAGATGCCGAAGATTTCAGGTGTCTGGAGAAAAGCAGGCGATAACCGGAAACTGAAAGATTTCGCCGTAGAGAAGCTCAATGACCACAAGGCGGAAGTGCGCGTCATGTACGATCTCCCGGATGTCGCGTCGCATTTCCACGCGGTGTATACTATCCTGGGAGATGGAGCCGTGATCGTGCAGAACGATATCATCACGAATGAGCCGAAACTTACCGAAATGCCGCGCTTTGGAGTAAAGATGGTTTTGCCAAACGGCTTCGAACAGATGGAATTCTACGGCAGAGGTCCGCAGGAAAACTACTGCGACCGTAATACTGCCGCACATGTCGGTATCTACAAGAGCACCGTAAGCGAACAATACTTCCCGTATGTGAGTCCGCAGGAGAATGGCAATAAAACAGATATCCGCTGGGTTGCATTCACAAGCAATGACGGCATCGGATTAATGGCTGTCGGAATGCCGCTGTTGAGCATGTCTGCGTTGCACTATACAATAGAAGACCTGACGCAGGAGAGCCGTGGTTCGCGCCACACAATCGATCTGAAAAAACGGGATGAGGTGTTCCTCAATCTGGATCTGAAACAGCGCGGAGTCGGCGGTGACGATTCGTGGGGGGCGAAGCCGCATTCGCAGTATTGTCTGGCTGCGAAAAGCTACTCATACACATTCCGGCTTGTACCATTCTCGAAGAATGATAATCTAATGGGAATTAGTAAGATTGTTTACGATATCAAATGAGTAGGAGATCGGGAAAGGAAATTGGAGCATATTTTTATCAAAATGTGAAAGGATAAATAAATGAAAAAACTTATAACTTTTCTTTTTGTCATTGTTTGTATACAGGCGGGAAGTGCTCAGCAGTCCTATATCCACGAGACCAGATCACAATACGATGCCCGCATGCAGTGGTGGGAGGAAGCGCGGTTTGGAATGTTCATCCACTGGGGATTGTACGCGATTCCTGCCGGTGAGTGGAAGGGCAAAACAGAGTACGGCGAATGGATACGCACATCGGCACAAATACCACTCGAAGAATACGACAAGTTCGTACAGCAATTCAATCCGGTAAAGTTCAACCCCGTGGAGTGGGTGCGCATTGCTAAAGATGCCGGTATGAAATATATCGTTATTACTTCGAAACACCACGACGGCTTCTGTCTCTTCGATTCGAGGTACACTGAATTTGATGTGATGTCAACTCCGTTTCAACGTGATATCATGAAGGAGCTTGCCGAAGCTTGCCGCAAGGAAGGAATAAAAATTTGCTGGTACCATTCCATAATGGACTGGCATCATCCCGACTACCTTCCGCGACGGGAATGGGAAAAAGATCGGGCAACAGAAGGGGCAGACTACGATCGCTATGTCAGCCACATGAAGAACCAGCTGAAGGAACTCATTACGAACTACGGTGAAATCGGTGTCCTCTGGTTTGATGGTGAGTGGGAAGGTACATGGAATCAGAAACGCGGACTCGATCTTTACAATTATGTCCGGGCGCTACAGCCCAATATTATCATCAACAACAGAGTTGGAGCCGGACGTTCTGGAATGGAAGGATTCACAAAAGAGGGTGAATTTGCAGGTGATTATGCCACGCCGGAGCAGGAAATACCGGCAACCGGCATTCCCGGTGTTTACTGGGAAACATGCATGACAATGAATGATCATTGGGGTTACAATAAGTACAATGATAACTGGAAATCGAGCGGGGATCTCATCAGGAAATTGGCGGACATCGCATCAAAAGGAGGAAACTTCCTCCTAAATGTCGGTCCAACTGCGGAGGGACTATTTCCACAACCGAGTATTGACCGGCTTCGTGAGGTCGGACGGTGGATGAAAGTAAACGGCGAAGCCATCTATGGAACGCAGGCGAGTCCGTTCAAAGAACTTGAATGGGGACGCTGCACACAAAAATCTATCGATCACGGCACGCGACTATATCTGCACGTTTTCGATTATCCTGCGGATGGAAAACTCGCGGTAAATGGTATTTTCAATGAACCGATCCAATCATATTTCCTCTCCGACCCAAAGCAGACACGGCTCGGGGTGCTCCGCAGCGAAGATGCACTCGTCGTTTCACTACCCCCGAATATGCCAGATGCCATCAATACCGTCGTTGTACTCGATATTAATGGACAACCTGACGTGAGTGAACCCCCGGCAATCAAAGCGGATTATCAGATTTTCTTGGATGAATTGTCGGTTGAATTAGTCTCGAACAGAGAGAATGTAGAACTGCGATATACGCTCGATGGCAGTACACCGACAATTCAATCCCCTCTTGCGAAAGGGCCGATTCGCCTGACGGAAACGAGCACTGTAACGGCCCGGTGTTTCAGAGGCGGGAAACCGGTGAGCGGTTCAGCGCAGTCCTTGTTCTCAAAGGTCACCGCACTCCCTGCCGTGAACCTGACAAATCTGACTCCCGGGATTCAATATGCCTACTACGAAGGAGATTGGGATAGTCTGCCAAATTTCACACAGCTTAATCCCGTGAAAGAAGGTTCCCTCCCCAATATTTCCTTCTCACCTCGCGTAGAAACAGAACATTTTGGATTTGAGTATCATGGCTATGTAAAGGTCCCGAACGATGCGGTGTACAGATTCTTTACTGCTTCCGATGACGGCAGTAGTTTGTATATCGGTGATAAACTCATCGTCGACAACGATGGACTGCATGGCATGTCGGAGAAAAGCGGTGTCGTTGCGCTTGCTGCCGGATTGCATCCCATTCGGATCACTTTTTTTGAGAAAACCGGTGCTGATGATCTCACGGCATCATTCGAAGGAGGAGGCGTAAAAATAATGCGAATCCCTGACGATGCACTCTTTTTTGAAAAGAAATAACGCAGACATGGAATATCGATTTTATAAAAATAGTTCAGAACATTCACAATTAAAGGGAAGTTAAAATGAACAGGATCAATAGAAGAGAAATGCTGCGTTTGAGCAGTCTTATGGCAGTTGGATTACCGCTGGCAGAGATATTAAAAAAAGATATGGCCGAAGCGAAACCCATCATCCTGCCGGAGGATCCCCGATTCAGGAAGATTGAAAAACCGCTTACGGCTGTTGTCCTGGGTGCAGGCTCCCGTGGGAACAATTATGCAGCATACAGTGAACTATACCCTGATGAATTGAAAATTGTCGGTGTTGCCGAGCCGATTGAATTGCGGAGAAAGCGATTTTCTGAGCGCTACAAAATTCCTGAGAAGCACCAGTGGCTGACATGGGAAAACGCTGTGGAGATTCCAAAATTTGCAGATATACTAATAATTACAACGCCGGACCACCTCCATTACGGACCTGCAATGGGCGGGCTTAAACTGGGGTATGATCTCCTCCTCGAAAAGCCGATTGCTCAGAGGTGGTCGGAATGCAGTGATATTCTCGACCTCACGCAGAAGAATAAACGCATCGTCGCTATCTGTCACGTTCTTCGCTATGCTCCTTACTACCGTAAACTGAAAGAGGTGATCGACTCCAATCAACTTGGAGATATTGTCAGTATCCAGCACCTCGAACCAGTCGAGCATATCCATATGTCGCATTCATTCGTCCGCGGCAATTGGGGGAATACAAAAGCATCAAATTTTATGCTCCTCGCAAAGTCGTGCCACGATCTTGATATGCTCAGATGGTGGATCGGGAAACCCTGTAAACGTGTTTGTTCATTTGGCTCTCTCAAACATTTTAATCCCAAAAGTGCACCGGCAGGCAGTACCCCCCGTTGTACCGACGGATGTGCAGTTGAGGCAACCTGCACGTATTCTGCGTTGAAAATTTACTACCGCAACCGTACATGGCTCCACCACTTTGACCTTCCGAAGGATGGCGATCAGGGTCCTGTGATTCTCGATCATCTCAAAAACGGACCTTATGGTCGGTGCGTATACCATTGCGACAACGACGTTGTTGATCATCAGATTGTTTCGATGGAATTCGAAGATCAGATTACAGCTGCATTCTCAATGGAAGCGTTTACATCATATGCGGGACGCCGGACACGAGTCATGGGTACAAAGGGTGACGCAGTCGGCGATGAGGAGACCCTCGTCGTTGCAGATTTTCAAACGGAAAAGTCGACCGTTTGGGATGCTAAAGAGAGTGCAAAGATTCAATCAGGCCACGGCGGCGGAGATTACGGTTTGGTACATGATTTTCTGCAGGCTGTGAACCAGCAGGATCCCTCACTCCTTTCATCGACAATCGAAGCGTCAATGGAAAGTCACCTGATAGCGTTTCGTGCCGAGGAAAGCCGCCTTAGTGGGCAAATCATGGACGTGCGGTTAGACTGAAAAAATAAAAACATCGAAAAGGTTATCGGAGAACCCAAGCAAATACCATGAGATTTCTAAAACAAGAAGGTAAAAAGCTATGAACTTTCTTAGAATCATTATTTCCACTATTCTCGTAGTTCAATTCACTTATTTACTATTCGGACAACTGACCATGCAAAACCTTCCAAAAGATACTACCTTGTATACTGTTGGTTACAGTCACCTTGACACTCAGTGGCGTTGGGATTATCAGACGACGATCCGCGAGTATGTGAAGAATACAATGGTCGATAATTTTGCACTGTTCGAAAAGTATCCAAACTACATCCTCAACTTCAGCGGCGCCAACAGGTACCGGATGATGAAGGAATACTATCCGGATGAATTCGAACGAGTAAGAAAGTATGTTTCGGAAAATCGTTGGTTCCCCTGCGGTTCTTCAATGGAAGAGAGCGATGTGCTGGCGCCTTCACCGGAATCAATAATCCGGCAGATTCTCTACGGTAATTTGTTTTTCCGTAAGGAATTCGGCAAAGCCAGCGATGAGTTTATGCTTCCGGATTGTTTTGGCTTCCCGGCGTCACTGCCCACAATTCTTTCACACTGCGGCATGCGCGGATTTTCAACGCAGAAGCTCACGTGGGGATCGGCGATCGGAATCCCTTTCAATATCGGCAGGTGGATCGGGCCCGACGGCTCTTCGGTTCTCGCGGTATTTAATCCGGGCGACTACGTGGGAAAAATCAGGGAAGATCTGAGCAACAGCTCAAAATGGCTGGAAAGAATCACCGGTTTGGGAAGGCGTACAGGCGCTTTCTCGGAGTATATGTATTACGGGACGGGAGACGTCGGCGGAGCACCGTCGGAAGAATCAGTACAATGGCTTGAAAAGAGTATCGCCGGCAAAGGACCGATTCGCGTTCTTTCTTCTCCTGCGAATGTACTGTTCGATAATATTTCCGAAGAGCAAGCTGCAAAATATCCCGCATACAAAGGCGAACTCCTGCTGACGAATCATTCTGCGGGTTCTCTGACGTCCGCGGCATACATGAAGCGCTGGAACCGGAAGAATGAAATTCTTGCCACGGCGGCAGAAGCCTCCGCAGTCATCGGCGAATGGCTGGGTGGATTGCCGTACCCGAAAGAAAAATTGCAGGAGGCATGGCGCCTCGTTCTCGGCGGACAGTTTCATGATATCCTGCCGGGGACTTGCATTCCGAGAGCTTATGAATTTTCATGGAATGATGAAGTGCTGGCGCTGAATCAGTTCGGAGGCGTCCTGTCCGATGCCGTCGGTGCAACTGCATCTGCCATGGATACTCGGACTGTGGGTGTACCGCTCCTTCTTTTCAATCCCCTTGCTGATGATAGGGAAGAGGTGGTAAAAGCGACGGTTGCATATGGACAATCATGCCCGAAATTCGTTCGCGTATTCGGATCCGATGGGAAAGAGATCCCGTCACAGATACTGGATAATGACGGGACATCGATTACACTGCTCTTTCTGGCAAAAGTTCCGTCGGTCGGTTTTGCGGTCTGCGATGTCCGCCCGTCAGAGGATCCGTCATCGCTTGCAACCGATCTATACGTCACGGAAAGCAGTCTGGAGAATGCACGATATAAAATTCTCCTGAATCCTGATGGTGATCCCCGTAGTATATACGACAAAGTTAATCAGCGTGAGATTCTTACAGAGCCGGCACGCCTCGCGTTTCAGCATGAAAGACCGCTCGAGTGGCCTGCATGGAACATGGATTGGGATGACAGGAAACAGCCCCCGCGCGGATATGTTGAAGGACCTGTAAAAATCCGTATTATTGAAAGAGGGCCTGTCCGGGTGGCTCTCGAAATCGAAAGAGAATCGCGCGGATCGCGGATTGTCCAGTGTATTCAACTCTCGGCGAATGGTCAACGTGTCGATTTTGATACGAAGATCGACTGGTTTACACATGAATCTTCGCTGAAAGCAACATTTCCGTTGACAGTTGCGAATCCGATTGCAACGTACAACGGCGGCATCGGAACCGTTGAACGGGGAAACAATGATCCGAAAAAATTTGAGGTTCCTTCCCACCAGTGGATTGATCTTACCGAACGAGACGGAAGCTACGGTGTTTCAATTCTTGAAGACTGCAAATACGGTTCGGATAAACCGGCCGATAATGTTCTGCGGCTTACACTGCTCTACACGCCGGGCGTACGCAGCGGTTACAAAGATCAGGCGACACAGGATTTTGGGAAACATGAAATGCTCTATTCAGTCTATGCTCATGCAAGTGACTGGCGTGCGGGGAATTCCGACTGGGAAGCAGCGCGGATTAATCATCCCGTCCGCGTATTTCAGACCGTTCCGCACGAGGGCTTTCTCGGTAAATCATATTCATTCCTCAGACTGAACAACAGGTCGGTTGCTCTGATGGCGCTGAAAAAAGCAGAGTCAAGTGAAGATGTTATTCTGCGATTTCGGGAAATTCACGGCGCACGACACTCGATGGTACAGGCAATCCTTCCTGCTGTTCCAACAGACGTGCGCGAAGTGAATGGTCAGGAACAAACACAAGGAGAGATGAGGTCCGGAGAAAAAAATCTGACATTTGACATTGGACCGTATGAGATTAAATCATTCGCTCTCCGTCTTCCTCCTCCGGAACAACGTATGATTCATCCGTCGTCCCAACCTTTGCAACTGCCTTACGATGTGTGTGCATTTACTTCGGATAAAGATAAATCAGCAGGTAAATTTGACCAGAGTGGTGCCAGTTATCCGGCCGAGCTATTACCCGTATCTATAAATTCAGGCGGGATTCACTTCTCACTTGGTCATGCCGGCAATAACTCGGTGAATGCAGTGGCGTGCAACGGACAGACAGTAAAAATACCTAAAGGGGATTACAATCGTCTCTATTTCCTTGCCGCATCATCAGAAAAGGATGCGGAGGTGACATTTATCATTGATGGAAAATCCAGACCCCTGACGATTGCGGAGTGGTCGGGATTCATAGGGCAGTGGGATAATAGGATTTGGGATCGCTATACACAACGCACACAGGATTTTGTGTGGGATAGCATATACTATCGCGGCTTAACGCCGGGTTTCATCAAGCCGCATAATGTTGCAGCGTTTACCACACATCGTCATCATGCGAACGGAGAGAACGAGCCATATGTCTACGGATATATATTCTGCTATCATCTCGATCTTCCCGAAGGCGCTGAGGAAATTCGACTGCCGGTCAATGATAAAATACGAATCTTTGCCATGACTGCCGCCCGGGATAATATCGCAAATACAATTCCCGCTTACCCTCTTTATGATAAAATGGATCGAAAGAAAGAGGATTATGGGAGATTTCAGCTTACGGCGACACCAAACATCTTTTCTCCTTCATATATAATAGAAGAGGATAGTTCGGTGGAAGTCAGGATAACATCAGATGACGTTGGCGCTGAAATTCATTATACACTTGACGGATCCGAACCAAACAAAACTTCACCAAAGTATACTTCGCCATTTACCCTCGACTCAAATACAATGGTGAAGGCGATTGCGGCTCATCCGGATAAACAACCAAGTTATGTCGATTCTACACGGTACTACCGAGCTTATGCAGTACGAAGCATTCGCCATGTTACTCAACCCTCACCTAAGTACTCCGGACGGGGCGAGCAGACATTAATAAATTCAGTCCGAGCAACATCGTCATTTGGTGATAAAGAGTGGCAGGGCTATGAAGCGTTGGACGTGGATGTTGTCCTTGATCTTGGGCGGATGAGAACTGTCAGACGGGTGACCATGGGATGTCTGAGTGATAATGCAAGTTGGATATTTTTACCGGTGAAGATAGAGGTGCGTACCTCCGGGGATGGTATTGAATATTCACCTATCAAGGCTCGCGCCTACGAAATCCCGTCCACAAACGAAGGAGTTTTCATCAAAGACCTTGCTGTGGATATTAATCCTGTTGAGGCGCAGTATGTTGCCGTTAGGGTGAAAAATATCGGTGCCTGTCCGTCCTGGCACTCCGGCGCTGGCGGGAAAGCGTGGCTGTTTGTAGATGAAATATTTGTTGAATAGAATTCTGGAGAATACCTCGATGAAAAAGATCAGGCTACTCTTGCTTATTGGTTTCTTCCTGAGCGTAAATAATTTGGTTCAGGCTCAGTCTAATAATCCTTGCGCAGATCCGAGGGCAATCGTACAATCGGGTAACGCACGGTTCACATTCCTCACTCCCGAACTCGTCAGATTGGAATGGAGCAAGGAAGGGATTTTCGAAGACAGCCCGTCCCTCGTTTTCATTAATCGCTTCTTGCCGGTACCCGCCTATTCAGTTGATACCGTGGCAGGATGGCTGACCATCACAACGGAGAAACTCACGGTTCGTTATAAAAATGGTTCAGGAATATTCACACCAGAAAATCTTTCCATCGGATTAAAACTCAACGGACAGGACATCATATGGTACCCGGGCTTGGAAGATTCTCTGAATCTCAAGGGAACTACAAGAACTCTCGACGGTACTAACGGTGAAAAAGATGTTAAACTTGAACAGGGCATCATCTCCCGAGCCGGGTGGTCGCTCGTTGACGATTCTCAGACACTGCTTTTCGATAGCTCGAATTGGAATTGGGTGATCGCTAGACCTCCCGGAGAGCGGATCGATTGGTATTTCTTTGGATATGGCCGCCAGTATAAAAAAGCTCTCTATGATTTTACCCGTATCGCCGGAAAAATTCCAATGCCCCCGCAATTTGCCTTCGGTTACTGGTGGTCACGCTACTGGACGTATTCCGACGATGAATTAAGACGGCTTGTAAACGAAATGAGGAGCTATGATGTTCCCATTGATGTTCTTGTCATCGACATGGACTGGCATGAGACATACGGATTAAGCTCATGGAACACCCGTCGCGATCCGTTCGGACAATCGGTTGGATGGACAGGCTATACTTGGAATCGCTCTCTGTTCCCAGATCCCGAAAAATTCATTAAGTGGACTGATACTCAAAACTTGAAGACAGCTCTCAACCTCCATCCCGCTTCTGGAATTGCACCGATGGAAGAACGATATTCCGAGTTTGCGCGTGCATATGGATTTGACACAACAGGGAAACAGTACATTCCCTTCGCGATAGAAGAGAAAAAGTGGGCGGAGACGTATTTCAACGTTCTGCTCCGGCCATTTGAAAAACAGGGAATCGACTTCTGGTGGCTTGATTGGCAGGCGTGGCTCGAAAATAAAAATATGAAAGGTCTCAGTAACACATGGTGGCTCAATTATACGTTCTTCACAAATATGGAGCGTCAGAGCGAAATGCGGCCTCTCCTTTTCCACCGGTGGGGAGGATTGGGCAATCATCGTTACCAGATTGGATTTTCAGGTGATACATATATTACATGGGAATCACTCGCGTATCAACCGTACTTCACCGCAACCGCGGGCAACGTTGGCTATGGTTACTGGAGTCATGATATTGGCGGACACATGGGTGGTAAGCCGACATCAGAATTATTCCTTCGATGGCTGCAGTATGGTATTTTCAGTCCCATCCTCCGAACACATGCTACAAAATCCGCAGAGATCGAAAGACGGATCTGGAAACATGGCGATTATTTTGAACTGATGAGAGATGCAATTCAACTGCGTTATGCTCTCGTCCCGTACATTTATACCGCTTCCCGTAAAGCGTTTGAAATCGGAGTTTCGATTTGCAGACCGATGTACTACGATTATCCTGAAAATGAAAACGGGTATCTTTTTAAAGATCAGTATATGTTTGGCGATGATATACTGGTTGCTCCGATTACCGATACAGTATCGGCTAAAACCGGTCTTGTCTCGAAAAAGATCTGGCTCCCGGCTGGCGATTGGTACGAATACTTCAGCGGTGCGATGCTGAAGGGTGGTAAAGTTATTGAACGAAATTTTAATCTTCAGGAAATTCCTGTTTATATAAAAAGTGGATCAATTATACCGATGTATCCGCGGAGAATGAATCTTCAGCAGATTACAGATACTCTCCTTTTAACGATTGTTCCCGGCGGGGATGGTGAAACCGGAGTATATGAAGATGATGGTACGACATCGGATTATAAGAGAAATCAGTTCGCTGTAACGAAAATTACCAAAAAGATAAATAAACCTGGAGAGATAGAAGTAGTGATACATCCGCGCGCCGGAAATTATGCGAACATGCCGGATAGCAGAGCCTACGATGTAAACCTGCCCTCGAGTTATCCTCCGATAAGCGTAAAGGTAAACAACAAGGAATATCAAATCAGCAAGGAGTCGAAGTATGGCGTCTGGTGGTATGATGGTAACCGTCTCACGACACACGTCTTGATACCCAAACACCCGTGCGGCAAATCCATCGAACTAGTGGTCCGGTGGTCCGAAAACCAGTTGAAGGCGGCTGATCTTCTCGACGGTAAGATTGGATTTTTCAGGCGCCTGCCGAAGATCATGGAAATGATTAAAGATGAAAATAACAGGCGTGATCCGATTGCCAACGCACCGTCTCTTGCCCTCAGCGCCGGGAGTCTCCCTGCAAGAATTTCATATGTACCGGAGAAGACACTGGAATATCTGAAAGAGTTCGACCTCTCCTATATGGAAATGCTCAGTCAGATCATGGACATACCGCGCGGAGATATTACAGTCCTTGAAAACATCCTTCACCAGATGCCCGAAATTTCCAAAATTCTCCCGGTGCCAGTCATTACACTCGAAAAAACTGCATCAGATCATCCTGTACATGTACAGATTACATGTTCCGATCCATCAGCGGCAATATATTACACGCTCGACGGTTCTTCGCCTACCGAGCAATCGATGCGCTATAACGAACCGTTCGATGTGACGAAGACTGTTCAGATCACCGCCCGGGCATTCAGACCGGGATTTTTACAAAGCTTCAAATCCATGGAATTCTTTCAATTTGTCTACGCTGATAGTGTGGAGTTTTCCTATTCTTACAGCAGTCGTTACACAGGCGGCGGTAACCTCGCGCTCGTTAACGGAAGGTTCGGTATCCCGGAAGACTACCGTTCGGATTGGGTGGGTTTCCAGCAGACGGATATGGTCGCAACCATCAGGCTGACGCAGCCCCGGTCACTTTCTTCGATCACCGCGCGTTTCCTTCAATCACAGGATGTATGGATTTTCCTGCCTACCCGTGTTCATTTTGAAGTTTCATCCGGCAATGGCAAATTCCACTCAGTATTTGAGCTGGATATGAAGGCGGAGGCAGAATCTCAATCCGGCGAGAGTAAAGTAAAATCTGTTACCGGATCTTTCAATGCTGATAATGTTACCCATATCCGGATCACGGCCAGAAACATCGGAACCTGCCCGCCATGGCACAGAGGTGCCGGAGGAAAAGCATGGATTTTTTCTGATGAAATAATAATAGAGTGAAATGGATTCCACAACGCACGGCATTAAAATGAAGTCAATTATTCTGATTTGTTTTTCGCTTCTGATCTATCCTTTCTGCAGTTTAAGTCAGGCAACGTTTACCGCCGATACATGGAGTATCTCGTTTGAAAAAAATGGCCGGATTTCATCGCTCTACGATCGTCTCAACGAACGCGAATTGCTTGAAAAGAAACAGGATGCACCTTTTGTAAGATTGAAAATTGGTGGTATCATACATTCTCCGGACAAGCTGTCATATCAGCCGGCCTCCGGTACTATCGATCTCTGGTACGATGAGGATAGCATCAACGTCAAAATCGAAGTGAAAAAGAAGAATACCCATTTTTCCTTTGAAGTAATTGATGTGCGACCAATCGATAAAGTGGACATACTTATCTGGGGACCGTTCCCATCGAAGATTGGTGAGATTGTAGGAGAAATTATTGGTGTTGTCCGAGACGATAAGTTCGCATTCGGGATACAAGCTCTAAACGTAGGAACAATTGGTGGATATCCGCTGAGTGAAGACGGATATGACGGAAGCAGGGGGCGCGCAGCCGAACGGACGGAATGGGGAAGTGTTCTGCAGGCATACAGTATTAATAGAAATAAGCTCCGTACCGTCGACGTGTGGGATGGGCAATTCCCCGACATGCCGGTACCTCCGATGGAAACATCGACGGTCATCGGTTCGAAGATTGCCCTCTTCGGTTGTGAGGAAAAAAATATTCTCAAGACAATCGGAGAAATTGAGCTTGCAGAAAGTTTGCCGCATCCAATGATCGATGGGATCTGGGCAAAGGTTTCGCCCGAACGAGGCCGATCATACCTGATAGCCGATTATTCAGAGAATGATATTGATGAACTTCTTGAATATACGAAACGTGCAAACCTTATGACTCTTTACCATATGGAACCCTTCGAGAGCTGGGGCCACTATGAAGTGAGCCGCAAGTTCTTCCCGAGCGGCATGGTCGGATTGCGGAAATGCGTTGAGAAGGCAAAAGCGTTGGGTATCCGACTCGGTGCGCATACACTCACAAATTTTATCCAAACGCATGATCCATATATTACGCCGGTTCCGGACAAACGGCTTGCAGCAACAGGGAGCAGTTATCTGAATGAAGAAATCAGTGAAACACTCAGAACTATCCCGGTCGCTTCACCTGAATATTTCACCAACGAGAAAGCAAATTGGCTCCATACAGTTATGATCGATGAGGAACTGATTCGGTACAAAAGTGTTACAGCAACGCCCCCGTGGAAACTGCTTGAGTGCGAGCGTGGCGCTTTTGGTACTCGTATCTCCCGTCACGTCAAGAATAGTGCCGTTAAAAAACTGCTCGACCATCCTTATGGTGTTTTTTTCCCCAATATCGACATGCAGAGAGAAATTGCTGGAAATATGGCCGACTTCTTCAGCGAGAGCGGTGTGAGTCAGATGGACTTCGACGGACACGAAGGGTGTGCTGGGTCGGGAGAGGGTGATTACGGTATAGAGCTGTTTGCAAAGAATTTTTATGATAAAGTGAATCATACGGTAATAAACGGTACAAGCAACTCCAAGCACTTCTATTGGCACATTAATACATACTGCAATTGGGGTGAGCCGTGGTATGAGGGTTTTCGTGAAAGTATGCAGGAGTACCGTATAAAAAATCAGGAACTTTTTGAAAGAAATTATTTACCAAACATGCTGGGTTGGTACCTCCTGAAGACAACTACGACACTTTCGGATATCGAATGGATGCTCGCCAGAGGGGCCGGTTATAACGCCGGATTTGCACTTGCGACGAATCTCGAAGCGCTTCGGGAAAATCCACAGACAGGAGTTATTCTTGACGCCATTCGTGAATGGGAATCGGCTCGCAGGTCTGGATCTTTCTCAGAAGAACAGAAAAAACGTATGAAAAATCCAAAGACCGAGTATCACCTCGAAAAGGTAGATGGTGGTGAGTGGAACCTGTTTCCGTTCCATAAATCAGAAGAATTCAGTTGGAGGACTATTAACGAAAGCGTCGCAACGTGGGAATTTATTAATCCGGACAAAGAACAACCACTACAATTCATATTGCGGGTTCTGGGCGACAGCGGCATTGTTAAAAATCCGAAATTTACTATCGATAAATTAACTTCGTTTGTTTTTCCGACCGAACTTAAAGCGAATGAGTCCTTACTCTGCGAGGGATACCCTGAAACACGCGTGTATGATCGGAAAGGATTACAGATTAAAACCGTACAATGCTCGCGAAATATTCCTGATATAAAAAGCGGAACACATCGGATTGAATTTTCCTGTGAATATTCGGGTGACGTCCCTTCTTCCGTTATTGTTCAATTCAAAACCATCGGCACACCCGAAAGGATAGAAAAATGATGCGCATAATTTTGATGATTTGTTTTTTATTTCTATATGCCGCTGCGCTGTTTTCTCAGGTACCTAACCACACGTTCGCGATTGCTGATAATGAATTCCTGCTCGATGGGAAGCCGATCCGCATCATTAGCGGAGAGATACATTTTGCACGTATTCCTAAAGAATATTGGCGGCATCGGCTTCAGATGGCGCGTGCGATGGGATTGAATACGATCGCGACATACGTTTTCTGGAATTATCATGAAGTACAACCGGGTGTCTGGGATTTTAGGTCTGAAAGCAGAGATATAGCCCAATTTGTTCGGATTGCTCAGGAGGAAGGTCTGTGGGTGATTATCCGACCTGGTCCATATGCATGCGCCGAATGGGAGTTTGGCGGTTATCCATGGTTCCTACAAAAGCAGGAAGGACTAGTGGTTCGCAGTAATAATCCGGCATTCTTGAATTCTACAAGAGAATATATTAATGCCCTGGCAGGACAACTTAAGGATTTGCAAATCACGCATGGCGGACCGATTGTCATGGTTCAGATCGAAAATGAATACGGTTCTTATGGTAACGATATGCAGTATAAGCTCGCACTAAAACAACAGCTGCAGGATGCGGGTTTCGATGTCCCGTTCTTTACCTCTGACGGTGACTGGCTGTTTGAAGGCGGTCATGTTCCAGGCGTTCTACCAACGGCAAACGGTGAAGATGATGTCGATACACTTCGCGCGAGAGTTAACCGGTACAACGGCGGGAAGGGTCCATATATGGTCGCCGAATTTTATCCTGGCTGGCTGGATCACTGGGCGGAACCCTTCGAAAAAGTCGCTAAGGAAGATGTGGTTCAGCAAATGGAAAAATATCTGAAGGGCGGCGTTTCGTTTAATTTTTACATGTTTCACGGCGGGACAAATTTTGGGTACACGTCCGGCGCAAATTATAACGGAGAACACGATATCCAACCAGACATCACCTCCTACGATTATGATGCACCTCTGAGCGAGGCAGGATGGGCAACGCCGAAGTTTATGCTTATTCGTGAGACGATTAAGCGGTACGTTTCGTATGAGATTCCCGCAGTTCCAGAGCGCATTCCGGTTATTGAAATACCGGATATCAGATTAACCAAAGCAGTAAACCTTTCCGATATTCAGAAAGATATTGAACCTGCTGAGTCCGATCGCCCGCTGACATTTGAAGAACTTAACCAGGGACACGGTTTTGTAATGTACAGCCGGCGCTTTGAGGATGCAGTTAAAGGTGAATTAAAAATCGACGGACTTCGAGATTATGCGCTTGTTTATGTCGACGGTAAAAAAGTGGGTACACTGAACCGTTACTATAAAAAATATTTCTGTAGTGTTAATATCCCCGAAAATGGTCTGCTGGAAATATTTGTGGAAAACATGGGTCGGATTAACTACGGAGCAGAAATTGTCCGTAATACAAAAGGAATTATCAGTCCTGTAACAATAAACGGTAAGGAAATATCAGACAACTGGAAAATGTATCGCATGCCTTTCGAAAAACAGCCGGATCTTGATAAATACAAAAATAAATATTCTGAAGGCTCGCCGGTTTTTTATAAGGGTATATTTACGCTTGATAAAACTGGCGATACTTTTCTCGATATGCGTGAATGGGGAAAAGGAATTGTGTTCGTTAATGGTCATCACCTGGGAAGATACTGGAATGTCGGTCCGCAGCAAACTCTGTATCTTCCGGGCTGCCGGCTGAAGAAGGGGGAAAATGAGATCATCATTTTCGAGATGCAGAACGATGTTAAGCAGGATCAGATAAAGTCATTGAAGGAACCAATCCTCGATCAACTTAACACAAAGGTTGTAAAAATTAAGGCGAAATATGATCCTGATAAGAAAGCTTGCGCAGTCGATATGTTTTGCGATGACCCTTTCCCAACTGAGATTTATTATTATCTCGGCGGCATAGAATCGACGATATTCAACAAACGGTTTACTCAAACACTCTTCATCGATAAAATCACTAACATTTCTGCCCGTGGTTTTCAAAGAGGTTCATGGGGTGAAATTTCTTCGTCTCTCAGTATTATGCCCACAAAATCTTTTGGAAAAGATGTTATCATAAAAAATCCATGTAGTCCAAAGTATGAGGCAGGTGGAAAATATGCACTGGTTGATGGAATCATGGGGAGTACAAATCACCGTGATGGCTGCTGGCAGGGGTATGAAGGAGCCGACCTGGAAGCGGTTATTGATATGGAATCCGAGATTACAGTAAAAAGCATCGCAACCCACTTCCTTCAAAATATCGGCTCCTGGATTTTTCTTCCGAAGGAGATTCAATACTTCCTGTCGATGGATGGTACGGATTATAAATCCCTTCCCGAGATAACTCACAATACTGAAATGGCTGACAGGAAAAATATTATCGTTAAAAACTTTACAGTTGAATGTCCGGAAACAACCGCCCGATTCATAAAGATCATTGCAAAGAATATTGGTGTTTGCCCGGCATGGCATCCCGGCGCCGGCGGGAAGGCATGGTTGTTCGTAGATGAATTTGCAGTAAATTAACTGCAGGTTTTTATTGTTCGACAGTTGCACTGTTGAACATAATCTAAATCAGAGTTGTACTCTAAACAGGGTCTATTGGTATAGTAAAACCGAATATCGGATTTTCTCCGACAGTCCAACTGTCGGAGAACGGTAAAAATACGGAATACCCCGTTCGCCTTGTTTGACCTCATATTATTCGAAGGTCGTTTAGAAATTATTTTAATCACGTGTAAAGGAAATATTCAAATGAAAAACATCATATTCTTATCAGTAATAATTATAATAATATGCTTTCCGGTAACTGCCCAGGAGTATGGTGGAAAATATGTTCCGGAGACCGATCCATTGGTTCTGGAAAAACTTCAGAAATGGCAGGATCTGAAATTCGGACTTCTCATGCACTGGGGACCGTATAGTCAGTGGGGTGTAGTCGAATCCTGGTCGACCTGCTCCGAAGACGAAGGGTGGTGCGTCCGTCGGATCGATGATTATGAAAAATATAAAAAGGAATATGAGGGACTTAAAAATACTTTCAATCCCACTAAATTTAATCCTGCGAAATGGTCAAAAGCTGCAAAAGATGCGGGGATGAAATATGTCGTATTTACTACAAAGCATCACGACGGCTTCTGCATGTTCAATACAGCTCTCACGGATTACAGAGTAACTGATAAGGAATGTCTGTTCAATACCAATCCGAAATCGAACATTGCAAAGGAAATATTTAATGCTTTCCGTAATGAAGGGCTATGGACCGGCGCGTATTTTTCAAAACCTGATTGGCATTCTCCTTATTATTGGTGGCCCAATTTTGCAACTCCCGACAGAAACGTGAATTACGATATTAAAAAATATCCCGAACGATGGCAAAAATTTGTTGAGTACACTCACGGACAGATAGATGAACTGATGAGTAATTACGGGAAGATGGATATCCTCTGGCTCGACGGAGGATGGGTGGCTCCGATGACTGATGAAGAGATCAGGGAAGCTGTAAACAGCAGCGGCTACAAGTATCAGCGGTATCAGAACCAGGATATCAATATGGCTGAACTTGCCCGCAAGGCGAGAGAGAAACAGCCGGGACTGATTGTCGTGGACAGGGCAGTCCCGGGCAAGTTCCAGAATTATCTTACGCCCGAGAACACCGTACCTGAGAAAATGCTTCCCTATCCGTGGGAATCATGCATCATCTCAGGCGGTGGCTGGTCGTGGGTTCCAAATGCTCAGTACCGTAGTGCCCGCTCCGTTGTCCACATGCTCGTTGATATCGTTTCAAAAGGCGGTAACCTCCTCCTGAATATTGCTCCAAGTCCGGAAGGCACATGGGACGATAAAGCCTACCTTCTCTTGAAGGATGTCGGTAATTGGATGCAAGTTAATAGTGAAGCAATCTACAACAGCAGGCCAATTGCACCATACAAAGAGGGAAAAACCTGCATTACGTCAGGCAAGGATGGCGCATGGTATGTAATATACCTCGCCGATGAAACCGAAAAAGAGATCCCATCAAAGATCTGGCTCTCCGCATTGCAACCTAAGGATGGGGCAAAGATGAAAATGCTCGGATCGGATGGTGATTTGAAGTGGGAGAAAGTCGGAACTGGATTCACGATCGAAATTCCGGAATCATTGCAAAAGAAACCGCCGTGTGAGTATGCATGGACTTTTAAAATAACCGGCGGTAAGTAAAGAATATTATTCAACACATACAGAGCGAGTTTATGAGTAAAAAATATTTTGTGACACTCACTGCAATACTTTTCATTCTTTTACTGAATGCTTCATTCGGTTCGGGAGCAGACATCCCGATTATCCCAAAACCAGTTAAAGCTGAAAGGAGGACGGGATCGTTTACCCTTTCATCTGCCACGAAAATTATTGTTACCGGAGAGTCAGACGCACAAACCGATATCGCTCAGTATGTCTCAGACCGATTGAAGGAACAAACCGGGATTTCACTTGCGGTGAAGCGCGTAAAAAAGGCATCACAATACAAGAACGCGGTAATTTTGCAGCTCAGCAATGCCGATTCGGCTCTCGCACCGGAAGGTTACCGTCTTACAGTTACTCCTGTTCGTATCCGGATAGAGGCGTCCCGGGAAGCCGGTCTGTTTTACGGTGTTCAATCACTCCTGCAGCTGTGCCTGCCGGTCGGGAAATCTCGCAAACTGAATATTCCCGCCGTGAATATAGAAGATAAACCCAGGTTCGTATGGCGCGGACTGCATCTTGATGTGAGTCGGCATTTTTTCTCAAAGGAATTCATCAAGAAATACATTGATATCATCGCGCTTCATAAGATGAACACTTTTCACTGGCATCTTACAGATGATCAGGGGTGGCGTGTTGAGATCAAACGTTATCCAAAACTGACTGAGATCGGGGCGTGGCGAGTTGATAGGGAAGATCGCGGCTGGAACGATCGACAACCTCAAATTGTTGGAGAGAAAGCAACTTATGGAGGATTTTATACTCAGACTGATATAAAAGAAATTGTAGAATACGCCAATAGCAGATATGTAACCATAGTCCCTGAGATCGAAATGCCTGCCCATTCTGGAGCCGCGCTTGCAGCATATCCGGAATACTCATGCACAGGTGGACCGTTTACCGTACCTCCCGGTGGAGTATGGCCCATCGTAAATATTTACTGTGCCGGAAATGACAGCACATTCACATTTCTTGAAAATATACTCGATGAAGTAATAGAATTATTTCCCGGCAAGTTTATCCACATAGGCGGCGATGAAGCCGATAAAACGGAATGGAAGAAATGTCCGAAATGTCAAAGTAGAATGAAAGAAAATGATTTAAAGGACGAAGGAGAACTTCAAAGTTACTTTATAAAGAGGATGGCTGCATTTTTACAATCGAAGGGCAAACGACTTATAGGCTGGGATGAAATTTTGGAGGGAGGGCTTGCTTTAGACGCGACCGTCATGTCATGGCGCGGTATGGATGGAGGGATTGCCGCGGCGCGACAGGGGCACGATGTCGTAATGACTCCCGGCTCGCACTGTTACTTCGATTATTATCAGGGCTCTCGCGAGATTGAGCCGATGGCTATCGGCGGTTATACGCCGTTGAGTAAAGTATATTCGTTTGAACCAATACCAACCGATCTAACGACTGAGGAAGCAAAACATGTTCTGGGCGCGCAGGCGAATGTATGGTCGGAGTTTATCCCAACGCCTGAACATGCCGAGTACCTGGTTCTGCCACGTCTAGCCGCACTTTCTGAAGTGGTCTGGTCGCCCGCGTCGCTTCGTGATTGGAAAAATTTTGTTCCGCGAATGGAAAACCTCATGAAATCTTACGGTAAGTACAATTACGCAAAAAGTGCTTACTTGGTTTCTGTGACGACAGTTATGGACTCAATAAAACGGCAGGCTTCTGTCTCCCTTGCAACCGAGATGGGTACACCAGTGATAAGATATACTCTCGACGGATCTGAACCAGATAACAAATCACGCCTGTACAAAAAACCATTTACAATTAACGCAACGGGCGCTATAAAAGCTCTGGCGTTTATTGCCAACAAACCTATCGTACCTTCTACAGAACAACGGATATTAATTCATAAGGCTTTCTTTAAACCGGTTACCTTGACTTACCCATACCGTAAATACGCGGGTGGGGGTAACTTTGCACTCACGAACGGTATCCGTGGCGGGAAATCATATGACGACGGCAACTGGCAGGGTTTTGAATTTGACGACCTCAATGCTGTTGTCGATTTAGGAGAGGTCCAGAAAATTTCAAAAATTTCCGCGGGCTTTCTACAAAACACAAATTCCTGGATTTTCCTGCCGAGTGTGATCGAATATTCAGTCTCGAATGATAGTACCAGTTATAAAACGGTAGGGAAATATGAAATTCCCGTTGCAAGCGAGAACAGGGAGGTGAGTATCAATGAAATTACACTCAATCTTAGTGAGACACATGCCCGATATATCCGTGTTTATGCGAAAAATGTCGGTGTCTGTCCCGATTGGCACATCGGAAAGGGCGGAAAAACCTGGGTATTTATTGATGAAATTGTAATCGAATAAGAAAAATTCAAGGAATATCACAATGACCAAAATATTTCGATTTTCATGGTTGTATCTTATAATCGCCTCATCGATTATATTCTACTCATTTAATGTCCAATCGGATAAAAATACTAAAATAAATGTACAGCGTTATGGAAGTGTGATCGGTTTGCGCGCGGAGAAACTTGACGAGTACAAAAAACTCCACGCTGCAGTTTGGCCTGAAGTTGTGAAGATGATTCATGGATGCAATATTCGGAACTACTCAATTTACCTGAAGAGGCTTGATGACGGCAACTACTATCTGTTCAGTTATTTTGAATATACCGGGAGTGATTTTAAAACTGATATGGCAAAAATGGCTGCGGACACAATTACACAAAAATGGTGGAAAGTTACGGATCCTTGTCAGAAACCATTGACGGATCGTAAGAGCAACGAATGGTGGGCTTCTATGGAAGAAGTATTTCATCAGAATTAACCTAGTGCGGTGAAAGGCGAAAAATATATGCAAATTTCTCATATGGCAATAAAAAGAACATTTTTAGTAGTCATTTTTTTCTTCGTAACTGTTTATGCCGCTTCTGCGCAGACATTTGGTGGTGGTGAAGCGAATCCCAGGTTGCTTACCAATAAAGAATCCCTTAAAAAATGGCAAGACATGCGTTTTGGCATGTTTATCCATTGGGGGCCCGTTACCTTGCGAGGGACAGAGATTGGTTGGTCCCGTGGCCCGCAGGTGCCTATTGAAGAATACGATAACCTTTATAAAGAATTCAATCCGCTTCTTTTCAATGCGGGAGAGTGGGTAAGCGCTGCAAAAAATGCCGGCATGAAATATCTCGTCATAACTTCCAAGCATCACGATGGTTTTTGTTTATGGGAATCGAAATACACCGAATACGATATCATGTCTACACCTTTTCGACGGGATGTACTGCGTGAATTATCGGATGAATGTGCCCGCCAGGGAATTATGTTTTGTACATATTACTCCTTACTCGATTGGCACCATCCCCAATACACCACACGATATGGAGGCGATACGCGTCCGGTGGAAAACTCCGATATGAATCTCTATAAAGTATATTTAAAAAATCAGATCGAAGAGCTCGTTATAAATTATCAAACAAACATGCTGTGGTTCGATGGTCAATGGGAAAAATCGTGGACACATGATGATGGAATGGATCTTTATTCGTATGCACGAAGTCTAAACGATCGCTTACTCATCAATAATCGCGTCGACAAGGGCCGTGGGGAGGGCAACGGTACTACGGATCCCGGTAAATTTGCCGGTGACTTTGGAACTCCGGAACAGGAAATTGGGGAATTCGATAACCAGCATCCCTGGGAATCCTGCATCACGATAGGGAGTCAGTGGTCATGGAAACCGAATGATAAAATCAAATCGCTCAGGGAATGTATCTCCATTCTCGCGAAAACAGCAGGCGGAGGAGGCAATCTTTTATTCAATATCAGTCCGATGCCTGATGGTCGAATTGAACAAAGGCAAATGGAAAGTCTGAAAGCGATCGGCAATTGGCTGGGAAAGTATGGCGAGAGTATCTACGGAACCGGCGGAGGTCCTTTCAAACCCACTTCATGGATGGCCTCAACCCATAAAAACAACCGGATATATGTACATCTTCTAATGTGCCCAAAAGATGAGCTGCGATTGCCGAAATTACCAAACCGGAAGATTAAAAGCGCAAGATTGTTTAACAGTAAGAACTTGGAAATGAAAACGGTAGGTAGCGAGGTTCTTGTCAGGTTACCCGCTGAAATGATGGACCAATTTGATAATGTGGTAATCCTGGAGCTTGATGGACCAGTAGAAACCATTGAACCACTTGATGTTCCGAAAAATGTTTTCGACGAACTTGAAGCTAGCAATATTTTACTTAAAACGTCGCCTAGTCCCAAATATTCTGCAAATGGAATACAATCACTTATTGATAAAACACGGGGAACCGCATCTTATCTTGATGGGACATGGCTCGGATTTGAGCAGGAAGATTTCGAAGCTATCATCGATCTGCAGACGATAAAACCGGTCAACAAAATCATTATCGGTTGCCTCCAGGCACAGATTCAATGGATCTTCTATCCAAAGTCTATAGAGGTAGCAGTTTCAGAAAATGGTAAAGATTTCAAAGTGGTGGGCATGCAAAACCTCGGCGATCCTAAGCAGAATGAAAATCCTTCAACTAAAGATTTCATTGTAAAATTGGATTCTATCAAGACGAAATATGTAAGAATCATAGTAAAAAATATTGGTATCTGTCCGGATTGGCACTCCGGTGCCGGAGGTAAGGCGTGGTTGTTAGTGGACGAGATTATCGTTGACTAATAGCATTAGGCGTATTTATCAATTTAAAAGTATATTGAAAATAAAATTACACGTAAAGCAGTTATGACATCTCGCCAAAGGGTGCTTGCGGCAATGAAACATCAGGAACCGGATCGTGTGCCGGTTGACTTCTCCGGCCACCGCTCTTCTGGTATTGCGGCGATCCTTTATCCAAAACTACGGAATTATTTAGGATTGCCGAAACAAACGATACGAATTTACGATCCTATTCAACAATTAGCTATCGTTGATGATGATGTATTAGATTTATTCGGTGTCGACACTATCGAATTGGGCCGTGGATTTGCCCTTACTGATAGCGATTGGGCAGATTGGATTCTCCCTGACGGGACTCCGTGTAAGATGCCCGCGTGGGCGCTTCCTGAAAGGGAAGATAAACGATGGATAATCCGATCAAAAACCGGACGTGTTATTGCTCAGCTTGCCGATGGGTCGCTATATTTTGAGCAAACCTATTACCCATTTTTCGAGCGTGATGATTTTGATGCAATTCCCGCAGCTATGGATGAATCTATGTGGTGCGCTGTTGCCTCACCGCCCGGGCCTATTGTTACCGGTCCTGGAGGAGAAGTGATTCTGCGGGAGGGCGCGCGAAAATTAAGAGCGTCAACTAACCGAGCCATTCTGGGGCTCTTCGGCGGTAATCTGTTTGAAATGGGGCAGTTTCTCTATCGTAACGATAATTTTCTTTTACTCCTCGCGATGGATCCTGAGAAGATTCATAGGTTTTTAGATCATATAGTGGAGATACATTTAAAAAATCTAGAATCGTATCTCGGTATAGTCGGAGATTATATCGACATTATCGTTTTCGGAGATGATTTGGGGATGCAATCTGGACCACAGATCTCTCCCGAAATGTATCGTGAATTCTTTAAACCGCGTCATAGGATATTGTGGGAACGTGCCAAGTCGCTAGCTGATGTTAAAGTTATGCTACACTGTTGCGGAGGTGTCCGCGAACTATTACCGGATCTCATCGATGCCGGTTTAGATGCAATCAATCCGGTTCAAACGAGCTGTCGTGGTATGAATGTTGAGGAATTAAAAGCTGAATACGGCAAGAATCTTGTATTTTGGGGCGGTGGATGTGATACCCAGCGTGTATTACCGCTGGGTACACCTGAGGATATTCAGAACCATGTCCGGGCTCAGGTGAAAACATTAAAACAGGGAGGCGGTTTCGTGTTCCAACAGGTGCATAACATTCTAGCAAATGTACCTCCGGAAAATATCGTGGCTATGTTTGAAACGGTTAAACTCATCAATGTAGATAGGTAGAACTTAAAGCTAAGGAAGGTTTTAGCATGTCTTTTATTCATTATAAATTTATGAAATACGTATGACTGAAATTCTTGAAAGAATCGCGGTATGTATCGAGCGAGGGAAAATAAATCTTGCTTCGCCGTTTCCATCGGATATGAAAGGCCATGAAGGCGCCGATGAATTGACAAGAAAAGCACTCGACAGTGGAGTATCACCTTCGGATGTTCTTACACACGGGTTAATGATTGGAATGCGGAACATAGGCATCAGATTCCGCGAGAATAAAGTGTACGTGCCTGATGTTCTGATGTCAGCAAAAGCAATGAAAACCGCCATGAAACATCTCAAACCGTTTTTTGCAACGGGTGCTGTTAAGCGAAGAGGAACATTTGTCATCGGAACAGTTGCGGGAGATCTGCACGATATC
>Ga0315277_10001315_pt1 | contig 36477 bp, 25 predicted proteins | sample YL17G05_15_MG_FD_203695 | JGI IMG/M metagenome (GOLD analysis project Ga0315277, IMG submission 203695) | Sediment microbial communities from Yellowstone Lake, YNP, Wyoming, USA - YL17G05_15 | ecosystem: Environmental > Aquatic > Freshwater > Lake > Sediment | place: USA: Wyoming | collected...
AAAGAGAAATGCAATTGTATTTGGAGCTATCCTTTTCCTGATCTCACTTACTTCTTCCTTTCTACTTACTTTCTGGTTTGGAATTATAATGAGCGTCTTTTTTCTTACCTCCCAATTCTATACCTTTGTTTTGAAAAAAGTTATATTTGTCGATGTTTTAACTATAAGTCTCAATTTCATTCTTCGGGGCATCGGGGGGTTGGTTCTTGTAAATTCTTTCCCGACGGATGACTTGATTTGGGGCTTTTGGGCTGTTTTTATTTTAGCCCTTTTCCTCGCATTATCCAAAAGGAGGATCGATCTTCAATTGCTAGAACAGGAAAACGGCGTCCATATTAGGAAATCTGCCATCTATCCGAAAAACTTACTCGATCAATTAACCATTCTGATTTCTGGCATTTTTCTCATGGGCTATTATTTATACGTACTCCTTACTGAAACGACTGGAGGTCATAATGGTTATCTTTTATTGACAATTCCGGTAGCCACCTACTTAATGTTTAGATATCTCTTTCTCCTTCATTCCATTGAAAAATCCCCGCTAACGGCTAAGAATCCCTTAAGGGATCTTGGGATGATTATAGGTGGTATTACCGTCTTTATCTTATTTTTAGTAATAAGGTATCTCGAAAGTTATGGGCTCATTTGAAGATATCTTTTATATATTTGGACTCCTTATTTGACGCGTATAGGGATAAAGCGGGTTTTACGATGCCCGTTACGGCCTGAAAAAATTGTGTAGAAGTCATTAAGCTTGCCTCCCAAACACAACTATAATAGCATTTAGCACAATCAGAACAAAAAAAGCAATTTCCAGGCATTGTAGGAAGTCGATAACCTCGCGCATCTATGGAAATACTGGTCCAATTATACCTACAAGTCTTCCAATTTCCATTAATAAGTAATTTTCTATAGGGAATTGAATTAATAATGTAGGGACTTTTGGATTCTAATAATATTTTGCCTAGAGTCGCTCGGGCTTCTTTTTGAGTTGGTGAGTATGGCTGAAAATTAGCATTCAGCTGGTATCTTTGACAAAAAGAAAGCATTTTCTCAACCAAATGCAGATTTCCTTCTGGTAAATTAGGAATATCTTTTTTACCAAATATGACCACATGGAGTGAATGAGGAATTCTGTTCTTTTTAAAAAGCTTAATTGTTTCTAAAACGCGTTTGAACAAGCCTTTTCTATTTCGTATGATATCATGGACCTCATTAGGTGCATCCAACGAAATACCGAAAGCAAATTTTCGGGGTAATTCAATGAGATCATCTATATATTGCTCAAGCATGAGTCCATTGCTAGAAATTTGGGTTCGTATTGCATATTTTGAGGCAATTTTTATTAAATCAATGAAATGTGGATGGATAGATACCTCTCCCCCCGTAATTTGAAGGATTAAAGGTCGATACGTACGTAAAATTTGCTCAAAGCGTTCCAAGGGAATAAATTCATTCTTCATACGGTTTTTTTGGATGACAAAACAAAACGGGCAATGCAAATTGCACGCATTAGTGACCTCAAACAGAACCCCATACTTCGGGCGAAGCCAACTCAGAAATTTTTCCACTGCCATCGAATTAGTTAACTCCTATCGTGACAATTGAAAAGAAATCCATTAGTATCATATCTATTTATAGATAGACCGACTTGGTTTTTAATAAGTGGTGAAAATTTTTATCAAGGTCACTCCTTTATTTTCGCCATGAGCTGATCTAGGGCGGAATGATTTATTACCTGAATGAATGAAAGTGGATATGAAGACAGGTGAAACAACAGACTACTTTAACGGATCAATTATGTTGGAAACCGATTAAAAAATATTTAATCCTATTCGGGAATTTTCTCTTTGCCCCTTATCTGAAACTCAAATTATACAAATTCATATTCACAAATTATCTCCGAGCAAGTAAAACGGAATCTCTTACTCAGGTCAAATTCTTGAATCACGTAATTTCTCAAGTTGGTACCTATTATAATCCTAATTTTTATTCCAATCCCTCCTCTTTAAGAAAATATTTGAATGCCGGATTTCTCATGCTACAATACCCGAATCAATTCTCAAAATATTTGATTACGCTATCGAAATTCAACATCCAAACCTATCTGGAGATAGGAACTGGTTTTGGGGGGAGTTTTATCACAACTGTAGAGTATCTAATGAGATTAAATCCCAGTTTCAAATATGCAATTGGAATAGATGTAGAATCTTATCGATCTATGCATATCTATGCAACGTTTAACAAAAAGGTGAAGTATATTGTTATGGATAGCCAATCCCCACAATTTAAAAATTACATTAATAATAAGCCGGCTTTTGATTTAATTTTTCTAGACGGCATTCGTTCTCGAAAAAGAGATTTCGAAATTGTGAAAGCAAAGGCTAAAATGATTGCGATCCATGATATTTTAGAAGATGATTTAGTTGATGCATGGAAAATTATTAAGAATTCTTATTCCAGTGAATATACTTTCTTAGAATTTACCGATCAATATCTTAAAAATAGTAAATTTCTGGGAATTGGATTATCAATTAGAAAAGATTTTGATGAAATGAAATAATCCAATCAGCACAGGCCGTGTAAAAAATGAAAGATCGTGTGGCAGGTCTTGATGCTCTCAGGACGTTAGGAGCAATGATGATACTGATATTTCATCTTGCCCTTATTTTCTATTTATCTGTCACACATTCTCCTAAATTGACTCCTATTGTGGATAACTTTTTTATGGGAGTCCAATTATTCTTTCTAATAAGTGCTTTTTCTTTATATTATCAATACTTTAATCGCCTGAATAACCGAATAGAGATAAAAGCATTTGTTATCCGTCGGTATTTGAGGATTGCTCCGCTTTTTTATATCATGTTCGCGGTTTTCGTCGTTTTTGGCTATATGACGGTCCCAACTCCTGTGATTCCGGTCCCAATATCATTCGAAGATTACTTCTTACACTTTACGCTGTTATTTAATTTATTCCCTCAAGCAAATGATAGTCTTGTAATCGCCGGGTGGAGTATCAGCGTCCTCTTTTTATTCTATCTCATGCTTCCGGTTTTAATAATATTCATTAGAAAAGCCAGATATGCCTTAATTCTGCTTGTTGGCTCTTTATTCCTTTCCAGTTGGTATTACTTCCAAATGCTTGCATTAGTTCCGAGTATTCCCAATTACTTTCCTGAGCGAAGCATCGTCACTCAATTCCCCTTTTTCATAATGGGAATATTCTGTTTCTTGATACTCAGAGGGCATTTAGGAAGGGATACTGGCAATCCTGAGGGCTCTAATAATCCGAGAAGTATTGGCAACGTATTTAAAAAGCGACTACTGGGCTGGTGCGATAGAATCCGTATAAAAAGAGTAGCCAAAATTACTAAAAGGATAAGCGAATTACTTATAAAACGAATCCTGAACATTGTAGGATTGGGGTTAATCATATTCGGAACGCTTCTAATATGCATGCTTATCCTGAAATTTGGTTTATATTCATCTTTGGTACCAATAACTTCTATTAATGCTAAATATTATGCCTGGGGTCTTGGATTCGGTTGCCTCATTTTTGGAGTAGCTCTATATCCTGCAAAATTTTTTGTAAATCGGTTTACCAAGTTCATTGCAGAGCGCAGTTATAGTATCTATTTACTTCATGGTTTTGTGATTGCCCTCTTATACTACCTCGATGTATATGACCGAATTTATGAGTGGGTCATTGATAGCGACCTCACCTTTCTAATTTCCTTACTCCTAACTTTTATCCTTGTAATGGCTATTGCGACCGTTTCCTATCGATATCTTGAACTGCCAATTGCCAGATATAGTAATAAAAGAAAAAGCCTTAATGGAATACAAAAAAAGTAAAAAAAAAAGAAATTTCTCGTGATCGAATGAAGGTGCTCTTTTTACAGAAGGACATCCACGGAAGATTAGCAGTAATGCTTTTGGCAGCAATTCTAGAGAAAGAAGGGCATCAATGTGATGTTTTGGTTGGTGATTTAGAAAGAAATATGGTGAAAAAGGCTTTAGAAATCAATCCAGATATTATAGCATTTACTATAACAACAGGAGAACATCTATGGATGAATCAAATCGGGAAAAAACTGAGAGAGCAGTTTGATAAGTTCATTATATGCGGCGGGTCACATCCCACGTTCTATCCTGAAGTTATCAATGAGGACTATTTAGATGCGATTTGTATGGGTGAAGGAGAGGGGGCGATTGTTGAATTTGTCAATAGTATTGCAAATGGGAAGGATATTATTGGAATAAGGAATCTTATTGTGAAGAAAAATGGAGAACTCCATAAAAATGAAATAAGGCCCCTTATAGAAGACCTGGATTCACTTCCCTTTGCTAATAGAACTATTTATGATAAATACAATATTTATAGGGATCCTTATAATGCGCTCTCCGGAAAGGGCGTAATGCTAACAAGCCGAGGATGCCCATTCCATTGTGCATTTTGCCTCAATATAGTTCATTACAAACCCTATGTGGAACTGTATGGAGGGAAGGTATTTAGAAGACGATCGGCCTTAAATATTATAAAAGAACTTAGAACGATGAAAAAGCACAATCCCCAACTGAACTTTATAAGTTTTACAGATGATATTTTTACTTTACCTCCTAAAACGTGGATATTTGAATTTTTGGAACTATACAAGAACGAAATCAACATCCCTTATACGATTCAAACTCGGGTAGATTTACTGGATGAAGAAATTGTTAAAAAGTTAAAGGAATCCAATTGTATCTCGGTTATAATAGGTGTTGAATCCGGCAATGATTTCCTAAGGAACACAATTCTGAAGAAGGGCATAACCAAGAAACAAATCCTCAGAGCGACCTCTTTAATTAAAACCCATCACATCAAATTGCAAATTTTCAATATGTTGGGAACCCCTGGCGAAACTCTAGAGACGGCTCTCGAAACTTATGAGTTGAATAGAAAAATAAAACCCACCTTTGCTTGGTGTGCATTCCTAAATCCTTATCCCGGGACAGAACTTTATGAATATGCTATTACTCATAATTATTTAGATAAAACACTTGATTTCAAGAAATTTGGCTATCTCTACTTTTTTACCGGCACCCCTGTTAAAATAAAAAATAAAAGGGAAATCTATCACCTTTTAAAACTGTTTAATTTCGGCGTAATTTTTAATTTACCTCCAAATGTAATGAAATTTTTAATCAAGTTGCCATTTACCAAGCTGTATGATTTGATATTCGGCGTCAGTTATTTTTTTGGAATACTGAGAATCCGGCGCGCCCAACTGCTCCATTCTTTAACCTATATAATATATTCATTGAAAATAGCAATCTTAAATTTCGCAAAATACATCCTCAAATCAGATAGAAATCTTTACTAATTAATTTGAATCGGATATTGGGACTTTAATATTTTAAAAATCGAAAGGAAAAATGTAAATCGTATGGCAAAACCCCGTATTAGTGTAGTAATTCCAACGTATAACGAGGAGAAGAATATTGGTCGTATATTATTTAAATTAAATCATCAAACAATTCCTCGTCAAGAATACGAACTAATCATTGTTGATGGGGCATCAAATGATAGAACCCGCGAGATAGCGGAAGAGATGGGTGCAACAGTCATAAAGCAAAAGCGAGAGGGAATTAGTGGAGCACGAAATGATGGCTTTTTAGCGGCAAAAGCGGATTTTGTCGCTACCACAGATGCGGATTGTGTCGTGTCTAATCAGTGGTTAGAACTTTTTCTTGAGGATTTTCTAGATCCACAGGTGGTCGCCGTTACAGGACCCGACGGCCCTATTGAAAAAAATTGGAAATCGAATTTAACCTATTCTATTTTCCGCTTTTTAGGACAAGGCGCCGCCTTATTTCATATATATGGAACCATAGGAGCGAACTCGGCGTTTCGTAAATCTGCATTTTTAAAATGTGGCGGCTATAAAACGCTTCCACACAATGATGATGTTGAAATTGCATTCCGAATCAAGAGATTGGGAAAAATAGTATATGATCTCCGAACTTTTGTGAATCTTTCGGTTCGGCGCTTGGAACAGAAAGGTTATCTTAGTGTAATCCGAAATTGGTTAAAAGGAGATTTATATATTTTTTTAGGTAAGGAAATAGAAGCAAAGAACCGATATGAGAAACAATCCTATGAATGAAAGAAATCTGCTCACTTCTCACACTAAAAAAGTCTTGCTCATTTTCGGATTTTTATTTATGGTAATTACCACCCTACTTATCATTCTTCTCTTAGATACTCAATTAATCTCCGAATACGATAAGGTTTGGTGGAATACTAAAATAATACTAATTTTAAGCGGGATATGTTTTGGAAGTTTCTTTATTACTCTAAAATTTTTAAATTCTCTTACCATTACAAAGTTGTTCTTTATATTTTTAATTATACGAGTTGTGATTTTGTATTTTTTTATCACCTTTAACTATGGCGTGGAAAGGGATTTTGTAAATGTGGCTCCTTGGTCGCAAAATGTCCTTGATGGGGACCTTTTCACTCCTTATTATCCGATCGAAGATTGGGCTCCTGATAGTTGGCGAATGGTGCCACCGATGTTTATGTGGTGGTATGTTTATAATTATTGGATTTATGGGGCGAATACAGTTATATGGCGGGTGGTAAATCTGCTTCTAGAAGTGGGAATCGTCTATGTGATAATTCAAATATTTCACGAAAACTCATCTACTGAAAAAGGGTGGAGTGAAAATAATTTTAAAATTGGGCTTACTCTTTATATTTTTTCAGTTCTCCCCATTACAGCAATTCTTTTATTAGCCAATATAATCGCTTTTCCCGTTTTATTAGGGGTATTAGGGTTCCTATTTTTCTTTAGATCTAAAAAAAATCCTAAATATCTCTACCACGCCGTTTTCTTTTTTTGCTTGGCAGCCCTAACCGAGTACTTTGCAACTATCTGGATTCTTGTAATATTATTGATTGAATTGTTTCGAAGGAATTTTCGGCGCGTGCTTCTTTTAACCGGAGAGAGCGTGGCAGTTTTTTGCGTGGTTTGCTTACCTTTCTTAATAAATGATGCGATAGGGTTCCTTCAAAGAATAGTTTGGCACTTTAGAGTGTATTCTAGTAATTTGGACGGCACTATATGGGCGTTCAATTATAGACTATTCGGTTGGCCTGAATCGGTTAGTTACATACCAGCATGCATTGCCATTACTTTCAGTATCTATTATATTTATAAAAATTACAAATCTAACATTTCAATAGACCTCTTCCTCGTCACTATCTGCATATTTTTATTTTTTTCACCATTTTTCAATCAATATCATTATCTCTGGATTTTTCCCTTGATTTGCCTGAATATCATCTATTCTATTCGAAAATTCCTGTTTACTAACTTATTTTTCTTAGGATTTTATCTTTTCTTCCAATTCTGGATGGTCACAGCATATCTAACATACCCGGGAATAATTTATCCTGATATAGAGCTGACATACGGTTTTATTTTTAATATTCATATGATGAGCTCTGGGTATTTCGTCGTATTTCCTTTGATCGGACAACTGATATTTCAAATGGGATTTCTTTATCTCATTTTCTCTTATACTAAATCCAAAAAACTAATTTTAGCACTTTTGATACCTTTCATTCTCTACTATATATTCAATATTTGCGCTCCATTCAGTTTTCCCTATTAAGAGAGTCAGAAATCATAGCTCCCGTTGGATGATAATAGCAAAAATGTTTTTTATCCAGAACTTTCAATTTAAATTATAGGAATCCGTTGATATCTTGTTGAAATCTTACTACTAAATTAAAAAAGGAATAAAAATTTTGAGATAGAAGGCTCTTAAATTTTGAACCCAGCCCCGGTTAGTTCAAGAAATAGGACACTGATGCTAATTGCTGCTCTTGTTTTTCTGGTAATTAATACAATAACTGTTATTTTGGTATGCGATTCTAAATCGATCTTCGAATCTGATAAAATATACTGGAATACAAAGATAATTTTAATTCTAACTGGGATATGTTTTGGAGGTTTTTTTCTTACATTTAAATTTTTGAAGGTTTTTACTGTCAATAAGTTATTTTTACTATTTTTAATCATAAGGATTGCTTTTTTGTCTTATCTTATCATATTTGATTACGGGGTGCAAAATATTGATTTTGGATTTTATTCTGCCATTCCGCCTCGCGTTCTGAATGGAGACCTATTTACTCCTTATACCGGTGACGCCGTATTGGATACCTGGCGCCTATACCCGCCGTTGTTTATTTGGTGGTATACCTATAATTACGTGATTTATGGATTGGATATCATTATATGGCGGCTTGTAAATTTGCTCTTGGAAATAGGAATTGTCTACGTGATGATTCAGCTATCCAAGGAAAATGTGGCCACAGAAAAAGGCTGGACTGAAGAAAACTTCAAAATTGGTTTATCCTTTTATATTTTTGCCCTCACCCCCCTCGTAGCAATCCTTTTATACGGTAATATGATCGCCTTTCCCGTTTTACTCAGCCTAATAGGATTTTTATTTTATTTCAGATCCAAGAAAAACCCCAAATATCTCTATCATGCTGTTTTCTTTCTTACTTTGGTGTTTGTAACTGAGGGCTTCGGAGCACTTTGGATTGTTGGAATACTATTGGTTGAATTTTTTAAAAGGAATTTTCGGCGCCTACTTGTTTTAGGTGTGGAAGTTGTAGCAACGGCTTGCTTGATTGGATTACCTTTCTTAATCAATGATGCGATGGGATATTTACAAAAAATACTTGCCAATACTCATCTGATGACCTCTTCGAATTGGGATGGTACAATTTGGGTGCTCGACTGGAAATTCTTCGGGTTTCCCTCTAGCATTAATTCTATACCCGTTCTTTTTGCGGTTATTTTAACGATCTATTATGTTTACAAAAGTTATCGATCCGAAATATCGTTAGACTTTTTCGTTGTAATTATCAGTATATTTCTATTTTTTTCCCCGGCATTCAGTCCATGGCATTATCTCTGGGTCTTTCCCTTAATTTGCCTAAATATCATTTACTCTTTCCGGAAATTCCTTATAACTAATCTCCTTTTTGTGGGATATTTTGTTTTCTTCATAGTTTGGTTTGTGTCAGCTTACTTATCATTTCCTGGAGAATCATATAGTGTTATATTTCATACGTACATGGAGCCCGCGGGATATTTTGTTGTATTAATCGGAATTATACATCTAATATTCCAAATGGGATTTGTTTATCTAATATATTCATATACGAAATCGAAAATACTAGTTTTAGGACTTCTAACATCCTTCATTGGTTATTATATTCTTAATATATGTCTGTATGGCTAAGCATCTCTTTAATCTATTGCATTTATGCATCCAATCATTATTAGGTGGTATAATCGATCTGTATATCTACAGGATTTTCGAATTTACGTTGAAGTTTTTGCATTATTTCTGTTAATTTGGAAGCAAATACCGCAAGATAATGTCTCCTTTTCATTTTTGATAATAACTTATTCCTTGAATATAGGGCTAAGGAAATTGCTTTGAAATTTAATAGATGTTTTATGTGAATTAAGCCAAAATATTTCTTTATTAAATCTGGATTTCTCCCATCGACAATAACATAGTCATTAAACTCAAATCTCGAGTTGTTTAAAGCGTAGCTCAAGCGATTTTTTTTAACCAAATCTCGATGAAGCCGTGAGTACGCAAAAGGTTGATACATCTCTAATCCAAAGAGATCGACATATTTTAGAGAAAACTTCAAAATTTTATTCAATTCGGTCCCGTCTTGCTTTGGATGCCCAAATATGTGCGCTCCGAAAATGATAATATCGTTCTTTCTTAAAATTTCAGATGCGGCTATGTTCATATCCACTGTTGTTCCCTTTGAAACGAAGTCGAGGGCGTCTTGTACATAACTCTCAAATCCAATTAATGCTAAGCATAAACCCGCTTTCTTTGCAATCTGAATTAGATCAGGATGTCTTACGACCGTATCAGTTCGAATTTGGCACGCCCATTTCAAATCAAAATCTTTTAGTAAGTTTTTCATTAAAGACTTTGACTCCGAATATCGAATTCCAAAACTATCATCAATAACACAGAATTCAACGCAACCAAATTGATCTCTAATCATTCTGAGCTCTTCAAGAATTCGCTCATTGGATTTCGGGCGAAAAGTGCCTTTCCAAAAACCCGTTATTGAACAGAAATTACACTTAAATGGACATCCACGCCCCATCTCAATAGCCGTTGCAAAGCCTTTTTCTGAAGTGAAGATTGGTTTGCATTTTGGAAGGAGTTCTCTAGCGGGAAACGGAAGCGTATCCAGATCTTTTACGAATTCACGATCCTTATTAACTCTAATTTCTCCGTTTTGTTCATAGGCAAGACCATCAATCTGCGATAGTGCAGGAGAAGATTTATTGAAATGATTTACTAGTTCTTTGAAAGTATATTCGCCCTCGCCTCGTACGACAAAATCAAAACCATTTTTGAGAAATAATTTGTAATAAAATGAAGGAAATTGCCCTCCTACTACTAAAGGCAAATCAGGATCAAGTTCTTTTATCTTTTTAGCGATTTCTATGATAGGAAAACAATCTGCATTAACACTATTTGAAAATCCAACTAAATCCGGCTTAAACTTTTTAAGATAACTCATAATATGGTATGATTTCAGCTGCACTTTTTGATTCGGCATTATCCTAACTTGATTCTCACCTAGGACCATCGCAGCCAACTGAGCGAGATTCAAAGGGGGCATATTTGAAAAAAAGTAACCAGTTGAATGATAGTATTGTGATGGAGAAGATGAAAGCAAAATTCTCATTTCATGAATTTCCTTCTTTTATGAATTCTATTTCCAGTGCTATCTTCATTTTTTAAGCAAGCGGAATACTGTTTTTACGGTCACCATTATCAAGTTAATCAATTGAGGTAATCCACGAGTTTTCACATAAAAGTTACGTAAATACTGAATAACCGTTTTAATTCGGCAATAATATTGAATATAAGCATAGCGTGTCAATTTTTGGATTAATAAGGGCGGAATTTTTGTAACGGTTTGTTTTATCGCTTGTGTTCCTAAAAATGGAAGAAATGGTAAAAATTCCACCATATCACTGTCCACCTCTTTACTAAATTGTATCGTGTTATAGATCGATCTCAGGGTATCTCCCGGTAATCCTAAAATATAAAGGGCCCCTGTCAGAATTCCAATTTTCTTTGTTAAAGAAATTGTCCGCTTTACTTGTTCTTTCGTTATCCCCTTTTTAATATATTTTAATATTCGTGAATCGCCTGATTCCACTCCGAACGAGATTAATTGACAGCCCGCTTTCTTCATCATAATCAGCATTTCCTCATCTACAGTATCAACACGCGAATTGGTGAACCAGGTGATTTTCAAATTAGTCCTAAGTATTTCGTGACAAAATTGTAGAACCCATTGTTTATCGTAAGTAAAAGTATCCGCACGAAAGAAGAAATTGTAAATATGTAAATTCTCCACGACTAATTTTATTTCTTCAATTAGATTGCCAACGCTTCTTTCTCTTATTTTGAAACCATTTAATAAATTACTGAGACAAAAGGTACATCGATGCGGACATCCTTTCGAAGTCTGAATCGTTGTGAAGATATCCCCCGTTGTGGGGACACGATAAAGATTGTTTTTGATTAAATGGTGCGCTGCAAATGGTAATTCATCCAAATTTTCAATGAATTGCCGATTTTGATTTCGTTTTATAGAACCATTCTCACGAAAGCTGAGCCCATCAATCTTTGAAAGTGGCAAAGCCGCGCTAAGTAATTCCTGAAATGTTATTTCCGGTTCTCCTCGAATAGCAAAATCGATAAAAGGAGCATTTTCTATGATTTCTACATCCTTTATGGTAGGTGCATATCCGAACACTATAGTTTTTGCTCCAGATCCTTTTGCAACCTTTAAAGGGCTTAAATCAGATTCTAATGTTTCTAATGACACATTGGCGATGACCCATTGAGGTTTCCATCGATTTAAAATTTCTTTTACCTGTTCTAAATTGATCTTTTCGATTGGCGCATCGATGATTTTTGTTTGAAAACCCAACTTTTCAGATATTGCAGCAAGACCCATTAAACTGATAGGCGGTCTAATTACTCTATTAAGATGCACCTCTACTTCATTTTGGCACCGATCTTCTTTATAAATAAGTAGGTTTGAAGGAGGATTTAATATAAGCACTCTTACCATAAAAAACCTTCAAGTTCTTGAAGTATATTCATCTATCTTTTCATTATTTTCGTCTTTTTAATGTTCTTCTACCAAGAAAAGTATATATTTTCGACTTTTTTATCTTCTTCTTCCAAGAAAAGTATCTATATTCTTTACCTAATATGAAGTGAGCTTTTTGAAAGAAATTTTTAATTTTGCCCTATTATTAATGATGTTGGGTTATGCCTTATTTAACGGAACGAGTTCATATTTCTTAAAAATAGGTATCAGTAGAGTTACGGGACTTGAACTCACCATTAAAGGCATCTTTCGAAATCCAATTAAATCTGTTTATAGATTTCTGAGAATCCCCGTAGTCCTTTTAGGAATAGTGTTATCAAGTATAGGATTCTTGATTTATCTCTACGCGCTCTCTACTTTTTTAATGAGTGATGTAAAACCCCTCACAAATCTCAGTTTAATTATTGTCTTTCTATTGGGCGTCTTTGTACTCAAGGAACGGATTTCAAAAAAGGAGTTGGCTGGAATTGCAACAATGTCTTTGGGCGCTATTTTTATTTCTATGTTTGCAACAGAGAAGGCCGAATCATTGACTCCAGTAAATATACCCAACACGATCATTTTTTCAATAATCTGCTGCATTATATCGCTATGTTTTGTTGGTATGACCTTTAATAGGCGAAATAAAAAAATTCAGGAATATTTTCTTGCAATTTCAAGTGGAATTTTATTTGGTCTCGGTGTTATTTTTACGAATGCATTGTTTATTAATCCTCAATATACGCTATCCTATTTTATTTACAATCCCTTTTTATATCTATTCGTTATTTCTTATATAATTGCTATTTTCATTGAAGTTATTGCATTTTCAAGTGGCCGGTTAATATATATTGGACCTGTTATAAGCATTCTAACGATAGCAATCCCTGTTTTAGGTGCCTCAATCATATTCAATGAGGAGCTTATTATTTTGTTTGATGGCGCACTAATAATCCCATTATCTTTTCTAAAACTGATTGGAATTACGCTTATCATAATAGGGACTTTAATTATCTATCCTAAATTTGGGAACTTAAATCCGGCAGATAAAATGGATTCTACGATAAAAGAGAAAGTCTAATTGAAGTTACCTAATTTTTTGTAGCCTAAAGTTAGAGATTTAAAAATATATCCCATAAACGCCTTAATGGGATAAGGAACGATTGAACCAAATGAAAGGTATGTACCCATAATTTCAAATATCTAAAGATTTGTGTGGGACGGAAATAAAGTTCTCGATAGGCATCTTTTGGGAGTCTCATTTTCCGCTTCCCATCCGAAAGTTCTAAGGTTTTTCCAATTTCAACAAACTCAAACCAATTATAGTCTATTTCGCGTGGATCTTTATTTTGCTTCCATTCATCAAACCAAGTCGAACAGGGCAGTGGCTTTGCCATAAACACGACAAGAGAGTTATACGGGAGTTTTTTCGCAAGTTGGATTGTTCTCCTGGCGGTTTCATAGGTTTCACCAGGTAATCCCAAAATAAAATAACCCTTAAGGAGAAATCCCAATTTTTTAGCTAAATCTACGGCTCCGGGGACTTTCTTTAAATCAAGTCTCTTGTGGATTCTATTTAGGAGTGCTTGAGACCCTGATTCTACCGCGATAGTGATTGCATAGAACCCTGTCTTTCGCATGATAGTCAAGAGTTTTTTATCCATCGTTTCAATCCGCAGGCCATTGGGACAAGTGAAGCTTAAGTCCAATTTCCGCCTGAGAACTTCTCTACAAATCTCAATGACGTGGTTTTTATTGAAATTGAAATAATCATCTCCAATCTGAATTTCTCGAATGCCAAATTCCTTAACCAGATACTCAATTTCATCGACCACGTTTTTTGGGCTCCGGCGGCGGAATTTTTGCTTCCAAAAACCACTTGAGGCGCAATACGAACAACAATGGGGACACCCTCGTGTGGTGAATATCCCAACTACAGGAAGGCGTTTTACTTTGAAATAAGAATCATTTACGGGATATTTTAAAGGATTTATCAAATCCCACGCCGCCATGGGGAGATCATCTAAGTTCTCAATTAATTCCCGCTCAGGATTCATAATAAATTGGTTATTCTCAATGTAAGCTATCCCTTTTATAAGTTTTCGCTTCTGCTTATCTTGCCAAAGATTCATGAGTTCCACAATGGTTAATTCGCCTTCCCCAATGATGGCAAAATCAGCCCTGCATTCTCGCAAGCTGAGTTCGGGCAGGGCACTAACATGTATGCCTCCCAATATGATCGGAATTTTGAGGAAATGCAACATCCGCGAGAGCTTCTTCATTTCTGAATAATAGGGCGTTAAAGCTGTAATGCCAATTACGTCCGGATGTAAATCGTTAACTTGACGAACTATCTCTGAATATGGGCGTTTTGAAATGGCACAATCGATAAAATGTACTTCATGACCATTTTTCCGAAGAATGGACGCCATAGTCCCAATCCCGTAAGGCGGACAAGGCATAGGTTCCGTAATATTAATTTTCGGGCGTAAAAAAGCAATCCTCGTCAATGAAAACCATCTTGATAATCGTCTTAAACTAATTAAACTAATTAGGCAATAAATCTTTTTTTTAACCTTATTTCTATTGCTTTAGAAAAAAAAAATTAATATTCTAAAATCTTTTAATTATTGAAAAGACAATTTAATGTAGGTTTTGAACCAGTAACATTTCTGAACCCAAGAGAGACGTAAATGACAAGTATTTTATTAATGCGTCCAAAAATAACCTTCGAAAATGCAATGCCCAATCCTCCTCTGGGGCTTGGGTATCTAGCTGCGCTCCTTCGAGCGCATGGACACCAAGTGGATATTCTGGATTGCGCTATTATGAGGGAATCTTATCTTGAAATCATTCCCAAGATAAAATCACTGAATCCCGATGTAATCGGTATTACCGCTTTATCGTCATATTATAGTGAAATGCGCCGATTAGCGCGTATCCTCCATACGCTTCAAATTCCAATTGTTTTAGGCGGGGTACATGCTAGCGCACTGCCCGAGTTAAGTTTACGACAATGTAGGGCAGATCTAGCGGTTATTGGCGAGGGCGAATTGACTACATTGGAACTAATGGACAAGTGGCAAGGTAGAGATACTAAGAAAGATATAAAAGGAATTGCCTATCTAGAAGGAGCTCAATTCAAAATTAATCCAGCTCGCGAAGTAATTCGAAACTTAGATGAACTTCCTTTTCCTGCGTGGGATTTAATCAGTCCTTTGAAATATCCTCCTCTTCCACATGGTGCTGTAATGAAACGCTATCCCGCGGCACCGATCTTGACGACGCGTGGCTGCCCGTATTCCTGCTCCTATTGCGCCTCCACTCAATTTTGGGGACATACCTTTCGAAGACGCAGCGCGCAGAATATCGTGGATGAAATTGAATACCTGGTCAATACCTTCAAGATTCGGGAGATCCACATCTGGGACGATAATTTCACTTTAATGAAGAAGCACGTGGTGGATTTCTGTCGTGAAATCCTCCAACGGAAGCTCGATTTAACCTTTGCTTGTCCCAATGGGGTCCGGATCGATTCTTTGAACAAGGAGCTATTAACCCTAATGAGACGGACTGGATTTTATTCCTTAACTTTTGCCATTGAATCTGGATCCCAAATGATTTTGAATAAAGCAAATAAAAAGTTAGACTTGAAAATAATTCCAGAAATTACTAAAATGGCCAAAAACTTAGGATTTCAAATACCTGCTTATTTAATGTTTGGATTTCCAAATGAAACGTATAATACAGCTCGTCAAACCATTCAATTTGTAAAAAATCTTCCTATTGATCGAACTATCTTCTTCCTTGTGCAGCCACTTCCGGGATCGCGACTCTTTAATGACTTGTCTCAAAAAAAAGACTTCAATCTAAATAATTACCCCTTTTATTTTTTTACCTTTAAAGATCGTATCGAGCTTTCCGATGGTAGAAATAAGATTGCTTTGCCAAGAGATGCAATCCGGGAGTTCTATTTTCGTCCGATCCAACTTCTCAGAATGCTTAAAACAAATGTAAGCACACTGCAATTGCGACAATTACTCTTAAGAGTTATCATGTTTATAAGAACTGTTCTATATATGCAGACAATTTTTTGATTCACGTTTATTAACTAGAACATATCTGAAGTGTTTTCAGTTTATTGGGTATTATGCATTGATTTTTTACCCCAAGTAATGTAAAACTCGTTGGATTAAATCCAATAAACCCTTGTTAGAGTAGAGTTTTATCAAGTTTAGCATTCTTATTAACTGTCTTGGGCGAAAATAAAATTGGCGATAAGCATCATTCGGTAAATTTAATCTTCTTTTACCATCGGTAAGCATTAATTGGTTTTTAGTTCCATGAAACTGAAACCAATCATAATTGATTTTACTCAAATCATTTTTTTGCGCCCAATCGGCAAAGAGTTGGGAACCAGGAAGCGGACTGGCAATGAAAAAACCGATGTTAGAAAGAGGAAGGCTTTTGGCAAACTGTATACTTCTTTGGGCTGTCGTATAAGTTTCTCCAGGTAATCCAAATATAAAGAAAGATGGTAATATATACCCTAATTCTTCCGCCATTTGTGCAATTTTAGGAATTACTTTTAAATTCAATTTTTTATTCGCTTTATTCAAAATCATTTGGGATCCAGATTCAATAGCGAAAGTCAGGGCATAAAAACCCGTTCGTTTCATCAATTCTAAAATCTCTCGATTAAGCGAGTCAATTCGCACTCCATTAGGACAAGCAAAGGTTAAATCCAGCTTGCGTCGTAGGACTTCTCGGCAGAATTCCACCACGTGCTTCTTCATTAAAGTGAAATTATCGTCCCAGATGTGGATCTCCCGAATCTTGAAGGTATTGACCAGGTATTCAATTTCATCCACGATATTCTGCGCGCTGCGTCTTCGAAAGGTATGTCCCCAAAACTGAGTGGAGGCGCAATAGGAGCAGGAATACGGGCAGCCACGCGTCGTGAGGATGGGCGCTACGGGAGTCCGTTTCATTAACTGTCCATGTGGATGAGGGGGATACTTCAAGGGACTGATCAAATCCCACGCAGGAAAGGGAAGTTCATCTAGATTGTGAATTATTTCACGTCGCGGATTTAATATAAATTGCCCGTTTTCTATATAGGCTATACCCTTTATCAATTTTCGATTTTCCGAATCTTTCCATTTATCCATTAATTCCAATGTAGTCAATTCGCCCTCGCCAATAACCGCCAAATCCGCCCCGCATTCTCTCAAACTGAGTTCGGGTACCGCGCTAACATGGATTCCCCCTAAAATGATTGGGATTTTGAGGCGGCGAAGAAGTCTCCCAAAGAGCCGCATCTCAGTGTAGTAAGGTGATAAAGCCGTGATGCCGATGACATCGGGATTAATTTCTTTGATTCGGGCGATTATTTGTAGATATGAAGCCTTTATGATGGCGCAATCTAGAATATCTACTTTATGACCACGTGCTCGAAGGATTCCTGCAAGATAGCCTAGCCCAATAGGCGGATTCGGCATTGCAAATGAGAGATTAATTTTGGGACGAACCAATAATAAATGAGTCATTTGAATTCTTAGCTTTTGGTTGTTGAATATCATAAAACCTTTTTATTAATAAAAAGTTAGTTATTCGAAAGTTTATTAATTAAATTTTTTAGTAATGAAAGAGATATTAAAATAAGAGGAAATATTTTTCAAGGCTGACAATGAATGGCTGACATTCTCCTTATTTCGCCACCCTTACGAGACTACTCTCAAAAGAGGAGGGTCCCCTTAAGAAGTTCTCAACTTGAGGTAATACCCCCTTTAGGTTTATTATACAATGCATCTTCGTTGAAAGACGCAGGGTTCAAGGTAAACGTTATTGATATGGAGGTCGACAAGCTTGGGTTCAATAGCCTTGATGCTCTTATTCGAAAAACGCATCCAAGAATAATCGGGGTGAATTGCACTACACCCATATTTTCAATTGTTCAACAAATAACTCGCATTATAAAAAGGATAGACTCCAGTATTTTTACGTTACTCGGGGGCCATCATCCAACTATCCTTCCCGGATCCGTTTTAAAGGAGCAATCAATTGATTTTTTAATCAGAGGTGAAGGAGAATTTGCTATAATTGAATTGATGGAGGCAATTATCAGCTCACCACAGAAATTCACAGATATTCGTGGCTTATCCTATAAAAACAATGGACATCCAATTCATAATCCGGATAGACCTGTAATCGAAGATTTAAATGAAATACCCTTCCCAGATCGGACCATGCTTCCTTATCGGAAATATTTTTCCGCTGCTGCCAAAGAAAATCCATGTACCTCTATGATTACATCTCGTGGATGCCCCTACAAATGTATCTTTTGTTCAAACATCTTTCCCCGCCCCCGTTTTCGGTCAGCTCAAAATATCGTTGATGAAATCGAATTAATCCTCGATCAATTACACCTTCATGATATAGAGTTCCTTGATTCCACATTTAATTTGAAAAAACAACTGGTATTAGACGTTTGCCATGAAATTATACAGCGGAAATTAGATTTCTCTTTCCGTTGTGTCTGCCGAGTCGATCTCATAGATAAAGAAATTCTTCAGTGGTTAAAGGCCGCAGGTTGTTATCTTATAACATATGGGGTTGAATCGGGGTCAGATCGCGTTCTAAAAATCCTCCAAAAGGGTTTTTCGGTTTCTAAAGTTGAGCATACTTTCAAAATAACAAAAGAAGTTGGGCTTGAAACGCATGGATTATTTATGGTCGGCACTCCTGGGGAGACTCGCCAGGAAATTAAAGATACCATTGACTTTTCAAAGAAACTGGACCCAACCTATGCTCAATTCTTCATTACCGTACCCCTGCCCGGTGCAAAACTTTTTGATATGGCTCTTGAAAATAAATGGCTAAAGGAAAAAGAATTTTATGATATTATTGAAAGAAATTATTCCGATATCCTTAAAAAAGACGTCCCTCCCATGAAATTCCCTTCTCTGACCCAGAAAGAAATCAGCCACTTTCATAAACGGGCTAGCCAACAATTTTTCCTCCGATTTAGATACATTTTAAAATTTCTAGCCAAAATCATGAAGGAGCCCCGCCGATTCATCAATAATATATTCTTAGTAGTGAAATATCTTTTAGTCTAAACTTAATTGTATTAATATCAATTAAAACCGGAAGAAAAAAATAATTGAATCTAAATATGAATAATTGAATATGAATAATTCATTTTTACATTTGGAAGGTCTCATTAAAGTTGAAACTAGACGCATTAAATTCAAGAAATAAAACGATCTTGCTCATTTGTGCTTTTATTTATATGATAGTCAATTCTATTGTCGTTGTTTTAGTTTGCAATACTGAATTCATCTCAAAAATTGATAAAATCTTCTGGAATACGAAAATCATTTTAATATTAAGTGGGCTATGTTGTGCGGGCTTTTTTTTCGCTTTCAAATTCATACATCATCTCACTATTCAAAAATTACTTCTAATTTTTCTAATAATAAGAGTTCTGCTTTTGTATTGCTTTACTGTATTTGAATATGGAGTGGAATATATTGATTACTCTTTTTATTATCAAATGCCGCCTCATGTCCTGAATGGCGATATATTCACTCCCTTCACGGGGAATTGGGAAGCAGAGGCATGGCGATCCTTTCCGCCGCTGTTTATTTGGTGGTACACTTATAATTATTGGATTTATGGAGCTTATGGAGTAAATACAATATTTGTACAAACCATATCGCGTTTTGTATATCTACTCTTAGAAGTGGGAATAGTATACGTGATGACTCAAATATTTCGCGAGAATTCAGGTACTGAGAAAGGATGGAACGAAAAGAACTTCAAAATTGGATTAACCCTTTATATCTTTGCACTAACACCCATTGTTGCAATTCTTTTATATGCCAATATAATAGCTCTTCCCGTTTTGTTAAGTCTATTAGGCTTTTTATATTTCTTTAGATCCAAGAAAAACCCTAAATATCTCTATTATGCCGTAGTCTTCTTTAGCTTAGCAACTCTCACTGAGGCCATTGCAGTATTTTGGCTCCTGGGAATAGCATTGGTTGAACTCTTTCGCAAGAATTTTCGACGTTTGTTCCTTTTAATTTTGGAGATGTTAGCAATATTGTGCTTGGTTACTTTACCGTTTTTACTAAATGATGCTATTGGCTATTTTCAACATATGCTCTCTTATATTTATAAATCGACAGCTGGTAATTGGGATGGTGCAATTTGGGCGATCAACTCGGAATTATTTAATTTACCTTCCTTGATTAATTCTATCCCATCTGCTATTGCCATTAGTTTACTAATATTATATACCTATAAAAATTATAAATCCGAACCCTCCTTAGACTTTTTCATTGTAATTGTCAGCATCTATTTATTCTTTGGACCGGGATTTAGCGCATGGCATTATCTCTGGATTTTTTCATTAATTTGCCTAAATATTATCAATTCCGTCCGAAAATTTTTGATAACCAATTTATTTTTTTGGGGGTATTTCGTTTTCTATGCGCTCTGGTTTGCCTCAGGGTATTTAACGTATCCAGGGGGGCTCCCCCCTCCGATGGCATATTCTGATATATTTGGAAATTGGATGGTCGAAATGGGTTATTTTACGATATATCCCATGATTGTACAACTTGCTTACCAAATCGGATTCATTTACCTAATTTTTTCTTATTCAAAATCAAAAAAACTTGTTTTAGCCCTTTTTATCCCCTTTATTATCTATTATATTTTTAATATCTGTATGCCCGGTAATTTATTATTCGGTGTCTAACGGAATCCCCCTCAAGAATGTAATAATAAACTGGATATTAATCGAACATATCTGAAAAGCATTGGTAGGTAGTTTAATTTCGATTTTCCTCGGCGCCTCTGAATAAAAACTATAGGTACTTCCTTAATTTGGAAGTGTGAAAAGGCGGCTTTGAGATTGATTTCCGGGTGCATATCGAATTTGTCTGCCACTAATTGTAGGGTTAATAGTCTTTTTTTCTTAATAAGCCGAAACCCACTTGTGATGTCTGAAATCGGAACCTGGAAAAGATGTTTTAAAAAGAAGTTAAATAACTTACTCAGCACTTTACGGGAACTTTGCATATAATAGCGACTGTCTTTGATATATCTTGAGCCAATTACTAAATCGGTCCCTTCGTTTAACGCATTAAGTAATTTTGGAATATCTGATGGTTTATGCGAAAAATCGGCGTCCATTGTTAAAATGTTTTCGCCTTTACAATGCGATACCCCAAGTTTAAAAGAGATCCCTACTCCAATTTTCTCAGATTGCTTTGTAATGACTTTAATAGAGGAATTCTTCTGTGAAATGGCGTTAAGTAGCGCCACTGTATTATCGGAACTGTAATCATCAATAAAAATCACTTCATACTCTAAATGCGCCCGATTTGAAAGGATTTTACTGAGTTGCGAAACGAGAGGCGTGATATTTTGGGCTTCATTGCGGACAGGAATAAGTACGGAAAGCATATGATATTGTAATTAATTTTTAAGGTCATAAATTTCTTTCGTAAAGGTAACGCCGTAAGGTATATTTATAGGCGTCATGCGAATGGAAATTGTATTTCGGCTTTAGAAAAATAAAAAATTTCAATATATCCTTCAAAAAGATCAGTTTCCGCTCCTTCAATCCTCTGAAAGCGAATTTACTGATAAAATACCGGTCCACTTTCTTGATAAAGCTATTAATTTGTTCCTTTTTGAGCGAGGGCCTGGAAATCATGGATTTATAATAAAAATTGTGCATTTCACTCCAGGAATCTTCAATGCAGCTCTTGCCATCGGTTTCGATCATTTTGGTGGCATTGGTCGCCGGGAGCGGTTGAAAAACATTCAAGCTGATCTGCTTCGGATCGAAACTCTGCGCAATTTTGAAGGTTTTCTGCATTGTCTCCATTGTCTCTTCAGGCCCACCAAAAATAAAGTTCAGCTGGGTGCCCACATCGTATTTCCGGGTCAGTTGCACGGCGTTCAGCATGCTGGCAAAGGACATCTGGCGATTATAGACCTTGTTGCGAATGTACGGGTCGCCGGCCTCGATGCCGATCTGGAGCATGTTGCAGTTCGCCGCCTTCATGATTTTCATATCGTCTTCAGTGAGTAAATCCGCACGCGCCGTACAACTCCATGAAATATGGTCTGCTAACTTACTTTCCATAAAAAGGCGGCAGAATTCATGCAAAAAGGGTTTTTTCAGAATAAAGGTTTCATCCCAAAAATACACATAGCGAAACCCTTTATCCCGATATTTTTTCAAGTCATATTTTATCTCTTGAATAATATTTTTAGGAGATCGCTGACGCACATACTTGCCGGGCAAAAGTTTTCGTAACGCATGATTAGAACAAAAAGTACAGCTATAGGGGCATCCGCGACTTCCAAAAAAATCCAGTTGATAAGGGTTAATAATCATATATTTCTCGATTTCGTAAAAATCCCAGTTAGGAAATGGAAATTTATCTAAATCCTCTTCTAATGGACGTAATTCATTTTTAATAATAGAACCATTGGATTTGTACCAAATTCCCTTGACATCTTTCGGTGATGGGGTGGTTTCAAGTTGATCTAAAAGGGCTTTCAGTGTGTATTCCCCTTCTCCGACACAGATCAAATCCACATTTTTGTGTTTAAGGGTAGAAATATTAGCTAGAGTAGGATGGATGCCGCCAAATAGAGAAAGAATGGAGGAATATTTCTCCTTCACAATATGATTTATTTGAAGGGCATCATAAAAATTAAAAGAAAGACAAGAATATCCGATAATCTCGGGTGAAAAATTTTGAATTTTATCAAGAATATACCGTTTCCAATCTTTTCTGTGAAAAGTTGGATCGATAAGAATTACTTCGTGGTGCGACTTTTGTTGAATGTAGGTAGCAACATATAGTATACCCACATTAGGTCTAAATTCACCATGCAAATTCGGATAGATTAATGCTATTCGCATAATTTCACTTTTGAGAAATAATTTTTATTTCGCATTATCCAATCGCTAATTTGGTACTGTCTAATGGTGTAGACCATTAAAAATTGAAGAAGAATATGATATCTTGGTTTAAGAATTAGAAGGAATTTAAGGATATCTTTCATAAAAGTGAAATTCCTCAATCTTAATCCGAGCCATAAGTAATTCCAAATGTATTTAAGAGTTATCTTTTGTTTAAACTTAACAATGTCTTTGCTTTTCAAATGGGGCAGATTTAAAAGAGATTTCTGCCAAAAATCGGGGTTATCATTCCAGCCATTGTAATTGATATCCCCCTGAAGTTCATTAATCTTCTTTAAAATCTCCGTTTTAGGCAACGGTTGGAAAATGGAGAAAAAGAATGATTCGGGTTTTAACTGATCCACAATTCGCACGGACTCTTCCATTGTTGAGATAGTTTCTCCCGGCCCTCCCAGCATTAAATTGAATCGCATCATAATGTCATTTTGATTCAAGATCTTAGTAGCCTTTATAATTTGTTCCGTAGTAACATTTTTATGATAAATTTTATTCCGAATTTCTTCATTCCCAGCTTCAACACCCATCTGAACTAACATACAACCTGCGCTTTTGGCTAAACGAGCCCATGATTCTGTGACCAAATCGGCTCTATTGTTGCATATCCAAAATATTTCCTTATTTAATCCTTCCTCAATGTATAATTTGCAAAATTGCTCTAAAATCTTCCTGTTCATCCCAAAAATTTCATCCCAAAACTCAATAAATCGAAATCCTTTTCCCCGGTATTTTTCCTTTAATATTTTAATTTCACTAACAATGTTTTCTGCGCTCCGAAAACGCACATATTTTCCGGGAAGTAGGTGTCTTAAGGCGTAATTGGAACAATAAGTACAACTATATGGACATCCTCTGGAGCCCAGCATCTCAATCGTTTTGGAATGCGGCGCAATTCTTAAATACCTTTCAATTTCCCAGAGATCCCAATTTGGAAATGGTAAATTATCCAATTCTGATACGAGAGGTCTTAATTCATTGCGTATTATTTTTCCATTTTCTTTAAACCAGATTCCCTTTACCCCTTTTAATGAATCCTTCTTTTCTAAATGCTCCAAATAGTCTGGGAAAGTTTCTTCGCCTTCTCCAATGCAAATTGCATCAACCAACTCATTAGATAATACTTCTTCAGGCAGTAAAGTGGGATGAATACCACCCAAAATAGTAGGAATGGTAGGATCAATTTCTTTAATAACGGATATAATTTTAAGGGCTGTGCTAAAATTAAAAGTTAGGCAAGATACTGCAACTACATCGGGATGGTTTTTCGTTATCATCCCTTTAACATACTTTTCCCAATTCGTTCTATGGAATGCAAGGTCAATTAAAGAAACTTGATGAGCACTCTGAGTCACTGTCATCAAATATGTTAGCCCGATATTGGTAATAAGTTCGCCGTATAAATTCGGATGAATAAAAGAGACTTTCATTAAAGATTTATACTAAAGGAAATTATTTAATTATTTTGCTTTTCATTTTTCAATATTACAAGATTATTTCTGTAGGAATTGATAAAAAACAGTTGCAATAGTAATGAGCCCCGCGGCACCAAAAGCAGCTGCGCTTGGAATTCCTATGGAGGAGACGGTCGTGAAAAATGTGGAGGTAGTTCCACCCATTAAGAGAACGGTGGCTCCAATTAATCCATAAAATATTGTTATCATATCTCTTCGCTTTAATTGAAAATTGATGAAATAGAATAGAATCAATACTAATAAAGCGCATATTAAACTAGATATTGATAAAAGACCTGCAAAGCAAATAGAAAGGCTTCCCCAGAATAAAATGATGAACCAATTTAGATCCTTGAAACCAAAAGAGTTGTCTTTAATGCTTCGCAAAAAAACTGCATAAACTTGTAAAGAAGCGCACGAAATAAACCCCACCAAAAGCTCAGTGGTGTTTAATATCTGTCCCGTGATAAAGTACCCTCCAAATAGCGGGATAAATAAGAGATACATACTGATCGAATGCGAGAAATTAATCCATGGCTTTTTTTGGAAAGTCAGAGTATATAAGAATAAGAGAAGCAAAAAGGCGATTAAATAAAAGTAAATTACAAATTTGATAAAATAATCGTTTAAATAATTACCTGGAGGTAGATATCTGAGTTCATAGTAACAAAACATAAAACCAGAGAAAACTAAAACACTCAGATTAACGATTGGAAGTGTATTAAAGCTATTTGGGCGGTTCCAGAGATTCTCTCTTTTTTTAATAAAGAGAAAAAATAGATATCCCAAATAACAGGATATCAATAAGAGAATCCCATAAATTATCATCAATAACCAAAATGGATCGATTAATAGTAAATCATAATAAAAAAATTCTAATAAAAGCGCAATGTTAGTCAGAATGATTAATGAATAATCTATTAATATAATAAAAAAGTACCAAAATGCAGCCAATATTAAAATTATACTTCCTATTCCAATGTATTTCATTACCAGGTTCGAAAAAGGGGGATTTGTTTGAGACATGAATTTAAATCCATTTTTATATCGGAGAAAAAATCCCTTACAAATAATCGCAAATGCCATAAATGCGTACAAAAATATTGTACCATAGGACTCTATATTCACTAAATTAAAGCCAATCCAAGGATAAATTTCAGTGTTGAAAAACGGAATTACTCCCAAATTACCACAAATTACATCCAAGTAAGGTGTTATCCCGAAAATAAATAGGCATGCCCAAATAAAAGAAAATATTGAGCGATATACAGGGGCTCTAGAAAAAATTTTGTCAAAAATAAATAAAGTAAAAATTGAAATTAATGATACAAAAATAATAAAAAAGAATTGATAGAAAAATGCGGTGTATATCGCAATCTGACTGAATAATTCTGGAAAAATCATCTGAGCTAAAATATACATTCCAAATGCTCTAAAACTACCAAATAATATCGTGGAAAAGGCGAATAAAGTTAAATTGGCGTCCTTATGCCATATACATTTTGCAAAAATTAATAAAAAAATTTGAAGAAACACAATTTCAACGATTTCATAGACTAATACCCATGTTTCCTGCGTAAAAACTAAAAGTAAATTTGAAAACAAAGTGATTAAGATTAAAATCCCAAAAAATAAAATTACAAATGGCTTAAATTTCAATTTGGCTTGAAATTTTCTTTGGATAATAATCATAATTCCTAGAAATATATTACACAAAATGCAAGCAAGCCAAATTAATAATTCTAAACTGAAGTCTTGCATAACTTATCGCTTAATTATTTAATAAAACGAATAATAATCCTTTTTTTCACTTTAAAATATATAACCAATAAATTAAGCGGTACTCGTTTCTCCGATAGAATAGGAATCGAAAAATAAAAGAGCTCCTATAACAATGATTACAAACCCGATTATAGGTATTGTATTAATGTATATTTGAAACCAAATACCATTACTCCCTAAAAATATCAAGAGCAACCCAATTTTAAAATAATTTTTTTTGATTTTCTTTTCATTATAACTCATTACAGCCAGTATAAATCCAATTATTAAAAGAAAAAATGGAATAATGAAGATATTTACAAAAAAAGGAACTTCTCTAAGCCACCCTATCAGAACGAAAATAAAAGCACTTATTCCTATTAATATCCTACTCGGTATATTTAAATAAAATGGGAACTCAAAAGGTCCTCCTTGTTTTAATGGCGGATTTCCTCCAGTTTTCATATTGTTAATGATTAGATTTAATTTTAAGAGCTTATCACAGGTTGAGAATAATTGAAAATCTCCTTCGGGACTCGAAATGGTTAATGAAAATTTGACCATTTTATAGTATACCACTATTCCCACTATTCCCAAAATTACACAAGCTATGCCCGGATAAAGAAAAAAACTCAAAAATGCCGAATCCGCAGGGGGCCACACTTGGGGCGGTGGCAAACTCAATGGTAAGTAAATAATGAGGCTCACAAATAAAAAAACAAACGCTAAAGTAAAAGAAAAAAGTATAAGATACTTCAAATCAATGTACCATACCTTCTCAAAGGAAATGGTTTCCATGGAATTATATTCCAATTTTATATCTTCTTGTTTTCCCTCTTTATGTAAAAGGAGTTTCGAGTCTGTCAGTACACAATTATAAATCTCATCGTGAAATTTGATTCCATCGAATTGTTCTATCACATTTTCCTTGGATTCTAATTTGTCTTGCAAGGGCATCATATTTGTTTCCTAAGCACCAATTTTTTTTTGTACAGATCTTCTATATTTATTATTATTATTATTAATGAATTATTACATAAATTATTAAAAAATTTATTTTATAAAAATTAACAATTATTAAAATCATGGAAAAGGCAATCAAATAATGCAGAATCCATTTTCGCTCTCGCAAAACAGAAACATCGTCCTATTTGCCATTGTTTTTATGATAATTAATACTATCTGCATTGCTATCTTTTTTAATGGACCGTTCTTCAATACGCTAGATAACGGTATTCTTAGTTCAAGATTTATTTTATTGGCTATCGGAATTTCCTGGGTAGTATTTTTCGTTGGGTTGAACTATTTAAAGTTCCTATCCCTTAAAAGGCTGTTCCTGCTTTTTATTATCGTCCGGATGGCAGTTTTCACTTATTTTATTCTTGCAAATTATAGTGTTGATCTGGATATCGGACAGACATGGTTGGATATGGTGCATCATATTGTCCAAGGAAGTCTTTTCACCCCGTATTCCTCAAATCCCTCTTTGGACTTATGGCGAATGAACCCGCCTCTCCTGATGTGGTGGTATACTTATAATTTCTTCCTATACGATTTGAATCCGGTAGGATGGCGAATTGTGAACCTTCTACTTGAGATTGGAATTTTTTATCTGATGGTTCTGATATTTCGAGAAATAACGCTCCTGAAAGAGAGTCTGAATGAAAATAATTTCAAAGTAGGGCTATTATTTTACATATTTTCTGTATTTCCCATCGTATCGTTTATCTTATACCCCACAATAATATCTCTTTCTGTGATACTAGCCCTTGTAGGGATTTATTATTACATTAAATCTAGAACAAGTCCAGATTATCTGTATCGTAGCATCTTATTTTTTAGTTTATGCGCTTTAACGTTTTATCCGGCTGCAATTTTGCTAATAGGAATAATTGCCCTTTTAATAATTCAAAAAGCCTATAAACAACTAATTTTTGGGGTAATTGAAATGCTAGGGATCTTCTGCTTGATTTCCTCACCGATGCTGATCAATGATGCCCTTGGCTTTATCCAAAGATTATTGATTATTCCTGAATTGGATACCTCCGTCCCAAATTCCACGTACTGGCTTTTTGACCAAAATATTTTCAAGGTGGCCCTTCTTCTCTTTGTAAGTATTATAATATATTTCTATTTCTCGGAAACTCTTCATCGAATGAAAATTCTAGACGTTTTCGTAGTAATTCTCTCAATCTTGCTCCTATTTTCTCCGTTTATCTACCCCTGGACGTTCTTATGGATTTTTCCCCTTCTTTCCATCAGTTTAATGTATAACTTCAAAAAATACCTTCAAATAAATGCCATTTTTCTATTATACATATTTCTGTACTATCTATTGTTCGCTTTACTGTTCCTATTAAATCCAAATCCTTTAAATCCTAATCCATACGATGCCTTTATTCAAATATTAAGTTATGGCGAATCCATTGGCGTCATCCAGTTCGTCCAAGCTGTTCTCGTGCCAATCTTTCAAATCGGTTTAATCTATACAATCTACACTCTCACTAAATCTAAGAGTTTAATATTCATCCTATTTTTCCCGTGCCTTATTTTTATTACCAGCAATTTACTAATTTGGATAGGATCATTTCTCTACCCCTGAAAAATAGAATAGCCCTTCCAAAAAGCATGCCAATTAAATCACAGATAGAATATTTACCTAAATTAGAGGCCAAAACCAATTAATAAATTTTAAGCCCCTGTCTGTATTTTTCAGAGAATTCCTCCAGCTTCCGTTCCTGGTAAAACTCTTTTATCTTCTCCCTCAACTCATTTGGAAACTGATCCAACAAGTATTTCAGAATGTCCTCCTCTGAGAACTTATCGATTTTCGGAATGCTTTGACCAAATAAGTCTTTAAGCGGATAATTTCTCATCTGAATTATGGTTAAAACATTTAAAATAATAGATGCAATAAGTTTGTAAAATTCAACGTGCAAGAATAAATCATAATGTAATTCAGTGGTTAAATCGGAGTCCGTTAGCATTTGGAGGAGATTTAGATAGAGTAAACATACAATATCATTAAAATTACTCATGCTCCCTTTTAGTTCGGGATTCTCAACCAAGAACAAGTTAAAATTTCCAATCAGAGTGTCCAGATTTACGAGATTATCATTTTTAAAGTAATTAACATTTAAACCCATCTTCTTTTCCAAAAAACTTAGAATAACCTCTTTAAATTTTGGCATTAGATCCGAATTCTTTAATTTTTCATTTGAAAATTGGAAAAATTTTGTGTTATTATCCATCAGAATTTTATTAAAGTTAATTTTTTCAGCTTGGAGGTCAATAACTTCTGTATTTTTATAGAAATAGGTCTGTTTAATTTTTTTATTCGAATTGACATCAACTATCCGAATAACCAGGCCATCCTGCTCCATATTATTTAAGTACTTCGATAAGGTATCAAAACTAAATTTCCCACGTTTCTCTTTTATCCTTCTAAACAATTCATTGAAACTGACACCTGTTTTCTGTTTGATGTCTGATAATTCATTCAAAATTAAATCACAAATCTCCGATTTTTGAGGTTTACGACCCATCCAGGTACCGGCTTTTAATTTCAATTAAACTGAAATACTCGAATATTTCCAGAAAAAAATAGTATAATCTAGTTTTAAGAACTTAACGACAAAACTTATTTCAAAGGGGATGGCTCTATATTATCGTTATAAAATATCTTTTATGAACGCGGCTAGGGATACAATGTTTTTTCTGAATTTAAATTTCTTTAACACCATTCGGGGACCACAAATTTTATCGGTTTTCCCCGATTCTTTGGAAGAGGAGAAGGCACAGCAAATAGCGAATCTGTTAAACATTTCCGAACTAATTAAACAAAAATTCTTTGTTTATGAGACCTCTCCCCAGTTTAAAACGGTCAATTACTACTTTGAGGTGCCCTCTGAATGGGCGCGCGGTAAAAAAGAAATGCTTTTGCTTTCAATAATTTTAATTGATGAAGCGATCGAACAGATTCACGTGTTTGAAGAGCTTTTGAAGAAGATTGCGAGCTCTATTGTAGAGGTAGAAAATGCCTACAAGGGCTTCTATATGTACGATGCCTCCAATGAGGCTTATGACGAAATAGAAAGGATAAATGAGATCCTTTGTCGCAAAATCGAATCTTATTTTGAGGAAACCAAGGAAACCCTAAAAAAAGCGCAGGAAATCTCGTTAGATCGTGTAATGGAAACATTTGAGAAGAAGAAAGTCGGTAGTTATATCGTTGATACGAATTTCTTTGATTTCTTATATGAGATTGAAAAAAATGAAAGCCCCTTCATCTATCTAAACGAAATTATAAAATATGGTATTCCCATTTTTATTACCGAGCAATCCCTCTTGGAAATTAAAATTCCCGAAGAGATTCTCTCCAAGCTCTTTAAAAATATTCGCGTTTTCCATATAACAAGCCGGGTCATTAATAAAATAAAAACGGAAATTTCAAAGGGGTTATGGTTAAAAAATTCGAGTTTATCCTTAATTGGCTTGGCTCGCAGTATATCGAAAGATGCAAATTATGAACCTGTAACTATTGTTTCAGATGACTTCAAACTTATTCAATTAATCCAGGATTATTTTAAAGACCTCAAGATTCTGCCCTCGAGCAGCTTTATCCTGGAATTAATAAGTAATTTGAAAGATAAGCAAATTCGGAATTATTTCAATAGAATTAGGAAGAAAATCATCAATATTGAGATGCAGCAAGCACTTGAACAACAAGAAACTCATCCGACTGCTCAATTATCATGGTTAATTGAAAAAGCAATCAATGTCGCAAGCAGTTCTTTCGCATCTCCGTTAGAGGTTAGTAAGGAGGGATCAGAGTTGCCTCAAGTTGAACTATCCTTAATAAACCTCTACACAAAGGGGCATAAATTACAGGAGCCTCAATTGAAACCCATTCAGGATCTCCTCCCGTTTTTGGATGATATCAAGGTTGCCAATCAAAATTTGAATGATATTCAAAAATCTCTTGGAAAAGATGAAATGAAAAATGCTTCGGATGTCATTCATGTTACCCTTGATCTCCTTATTAGTTCCTTCCTTATGGCAGCAGCTGTTCTGACAGACCCCCGAAAATACCAATTTCAAATTTATCTCGCAAAGATTATCGCGAATTTCGATTTTCTTGCAGCAATTTGTCATACGGATTTAAATGAACTTGATCATGCTATTGAGCATTTCGATCAGAGTGCAATGTATAGCAGTTTAGCAAATAAATCAGCTAACGTTGTCATCTCTTCTTATTTACAGAGTCTCACCCTCCTCTATAGTAATCAATATGATCGGGCTCTGCGCCATTTTGAATTGACCCAAAAGCTGAGTGACCAATATAAACTTCAACGGTATTTTGTAATGAGTCTAGGCGGGATTTCAATAGTTAAGTTCCTGAAGGGCGAGGTGGATCAAGCAAAGTTAGTTATGAATCAAGTCTATAATCTCATTGAAACTGATGAAAACGAAGCCCTTATTGTGATGAACGAATTCGGCGATAATTTCTATATGATGGGGCGATCCGACATTGCGATCCACTTGTATAACGAAGCTTTTGACATATCTATTAAATTAAAACAAATTACTACTGCCAATTCCATCTATTCAAAGATTAAACGGTGTTATTTCGCAAACGGATCTTTCAATCCAGCCCCCCTAATACCCCAACTACAAAAAATCATATTTCTGGCCTATGCTCTCAAAAATAAGGACGAATTTCAGCTCTATGAACAAAAATTGGCTCAATTAAATCGAATCACTGAAAGTATAAAAGAACCTCTGCCTTTCAAGTTGGACCGCAAGATAATTTCAGGGATCAACTTACCTGAAATGCTTAAAGGCTGGATGGACCTTCTCCACATGTCAAAAGAAGAAAAAGCTTTGGAGGGAGACCAGAAAATCCAATTTACAAACTTCTTCTGCCATAAGCCCGGCTTTGGCAATCTCATAATCAAAATCCCCGAAAAACTCGCCTTGCGTTTTGAGCGTGTTCCCGAAACCTATCAAATGGCTTTAAACACAACTGATGCGAATTACAGTATCCTTGAGCCCTCAGCAGAAGATAAAGAAAAATATCTAATTCGTATAATAATTGTGACAAAATCGATGGCTAATGTCGTATTAAAACGGGGGACCCCCCAAGTATTTGGCAAATTTCTGGAGTAATAAATTTATTCCTTCTCCAGTTCCGCCTTAAAGTCACTCTTTAAATCGCTCTTTTTGAAGACAAACTTCGGTGCTTTTGTTGCCTCTTTTACTTTATTAATTGCGGTTTCCAATAAATGGATATCAAAGGGATATTTCGATTCCAGTTTTTCAGGAATTTTACTTTTCAGCTCTTCTACATTTTCCTCTTTTACCTCTACGCCGGTGACCGTCATAATTAATTGAAATAGTTCTTTTATAATGTCCAAATCTTCATCATTGAGTAAAGGAAGTGCTTTCCCAAGGACCTCAGCACCGATATTTGGAACTTTCTTAATTAATTGATTGAAAGCTTCCACAGTTCCTTTTCTTACGCTCCATTCTTCATCCGTTAATCCCTTGTAGAAATAGGGGAGAATATCGAAGAGCTTATCCTCCCGGGCTAAAGCGATGTTGTTGAACAGTTTAATTACTCCCCATCTCACATAGCGGTTTTTATCAGGTTCTAACTTTGATAAGAAGTCATATATATCCTTCACTTCGACCTTAGGCAGGATCTGCATCATACCCGCTAGAGATTCTGCCGCTTCTAGACGTACCGTCCAAATTTTATCTAATTTGAGGAAGTTCAGCAAGTTCGGGACTATACTCACTGATTTAAATCGATCTTCTTCGGTTATTTTCCGATAAAGAATTATTGCCTTCCTTCTTACATGAACATCTTCATTTTTTATCAGTCGATTCAATTTCGGCGTATATTCAGGTCTTATATACTCCTTATTAACGCTTTTTTCGATCGATTCGATAAGAGTTTTATCGTTAATAAATTGTGACTTAATCGCCGCATTTAATTTCATGGAATCTCGCGATAACGCCACTACCAGTGCCCGTGACGGATATTTTGCTTTGCCTATTACTATCAAAATGACAAATACAGGTATAAGGAGGCTCATTATGATTAATATATTTTGGATTAATGGGGCCGTGTATGCTGGAATAAACATGAATTCGGGGCTTAAAAGGGTAAAGCCCTTCAATGCAAGAAAGGTAAATACTCCAAATACCAAAATTAGAAAAGACCCATTAACCCATTCAATCGGTCGCGTCACATCATCGATAATATGAGTGAGTTCCGAAGGGCGGTATTTCAGTTCTTTAATAATACAGTAAATTAAAACCAGAAGAAAGGCACATAGCGTAAAGAAAATTAGATTCATATCCTGCATGATCAATCCGAATTCGAAAACACCGAGGATTCCAATATAAACTAACCCTATATACAACCGAATATTTTTCAGATTATGTAGATAAATTAAGGGCGTGAGTAATCTAAAGATACCGTAGGCAATCGTATAAGCAATTATTGCTAGGGGAAAAATCATAAAGACCAGAAACACGGAAAAATAGATATCAAAATGTAACCCAAAAAATAGAATCAAAATGGGAACTACATAAAATATCAGCGCAAAAACAATTGCTGTCTCTGTTTGCCCTTTGACTTTTCCAACAAGCTTTCGAGCGATCTTACGAATTATCTTATGATAGGGCGTCTCTGCCTCATTCTCCTTTTCAGTAAAGTAAATCACTTCACCAATAGGATATCCGATAAGGATAACAATAATGCTAAATAGGAAAAAAGAATATGAAAAACTCGGAAAATCACCGAAGAAACGTGAATAAACTTGTAATGCCATAAAATTCATGCCTAAACTTAAAATAATGCTAAAAAATACACTATTCTTAACGGTTTTGACCACGTGTTCTGCACGATATTGCATTGCACGGCTTTTCTTTATTTCAGTGGTTGAGAGAATTTCCTCAATCGAGGTATAAAATTTCCTAAAAATAAGATAACCTATTATGATCCAGACTATAAAACTAAGTAAAAAAAAAGTATCAATTAGTTCTAGTTGCAAAAAGAGAAGACCTCCGGAGGAGTTTAAAGTTACTCCATTAAACTCTCAAGCCATGGTTCTAATTCAGCGGGTGTTTGTTGTCCTAACTTTTCCTTCACCGATGAATCTCCATGTACACTTGATAGTATAATGGTCTTTCCTTCAAGAAATATAGGTAGTGCACTGAAATACTGATTTTCAAACTCAAGCACGACTTGCTCATCCTGCATTACTAAGGTTTGAAGATTCTGAATGGTCAAGGCATTAATAAGATCGCGAATTTCATCGTTTTGACAGAATTCCCCGACGCGAACTCCTGACAAATCGAACAGCACTAAATTATCTAATCCTACAACTCTCGCATGTTTTTCAAGAATTTGGTTAATCGTTTGCTGTACATCCACGTTTGCAAAGATCCGAATTAACTCCGTGAAAGCATTAAACACCGTTAAATCATTATATACTGAGGAATTTCTTATCTGGAATCTAATCCCGGCTTCGGTTAAGTTGCTGGATACCCGTTTTGTTAAATCTTTAATGAAAACCTGATATTTCGGCTCCATTTCTAATTCAGGATCATATTTGTGAAAGAGGATCATGAAATAGGGGTTTTCCTTAAGGAAGTGAAAGATTTTCACGATCTTTTCCAAATAATCCATCGTTTCATCGAAGCGCTCTTCATCTTGAATATCTATAACGTAAAGAACCGCGCTTGCATCGAAGAAGAACCGCTCCGGTTCCTCCAAATAGATCTTCCTATATTGCTGCTGGCCTCCTAAATCCCAGAGCATCACGTTAACATTCGAGACCTTTAATCGATCCTGAACCGCTCCCTTCGTGGGAAGGAGATCTTTCAACATCTGCCCAAATGCTTGCAGATTCCCTCTGTATTTAATAGTCAGAGTCTTTGAAATAGCTGTTTTCCCTGCATTGTCTATCCCCAAAAGCATGACTTTTTTAGCAATTTCGCCGCGGTACTTCTCTGCCCGCATAATGAGTTTGGAAATCGTTATCCATTCTTCCATATCCATAACTTTAATATCGTGTTCTTCGGCGAAACTCCTTGCTTTGTCCAGAGACACCTTTGCTAGATCCTTTATTTTGCTGACCTTCAGACCGCTTTTCAAGGTCTCTGCTTGCCCTTGATCTTTAATGCCTTTGATGACATCGATGTTCATGTCTTTTAAATCTTTAATCTTCTTCGGACGAATTAAATCTGGCACAAGTAGGGCGTAGATTTTCTCTTGAAAATTTTTCAGACTCATCATTTTAATTACCTTTAAGCATTTTTTTTTAATTACCTTCAAAGATCCGTAATTCTGAAATGGCAATATTCCTTTTTAAGTATTTAAGTATATTTTTTTAAAATAGAAAAATCGCATTTAACAATAAAATCAAATATTCATGCGATATTTAATTAAAACCCCAAGAATCATTTTCGATAATTTTTTGAACACCTCTCTAGTTGATAGAAATTAATCAAATTTTCGAAAGAAATTCGCTAAAACATCCTTCACATCATTTATGCTCTCTTCTGGTATGGGCTTCGTGAAATCTGCTTCAGATATATTCGGATTATTTGTATATTTGATAAGGTGAAGTGAAAAATCACCGATCCTAAGTGGATTTAAAGTTAGAAAATCTCCATCCAGTTTTATTATAACGGGTTTTTGCGATACTGCATAAATTTTACGCAGCTCTTCAACATACTGGTTTAAAATAACCGCACTTTCACTATCTCTCGAAAAATCGCTGATAACCACATCATCTACCGTCATTAACTGAGCGGCTGTGGCGCCGAAAGTGTCCGCCCACGTTCTCAAGTAATCCGAAATTTTTGCCACATGCTCTTCAAACATGGATCGAATTCCATATGAAAAGGCACCGATGATGGACCATCTTCTAAATATTGAGGTTTCAAAGAAAGCAACATTAAATCCTTCCGCGCTAATACGAATTTTCTTGGTGAGATCCTTAATATATAAT
>Ga0315277_10001317_pt1 | contig 36413 bp, 30 predicted proteins | sample YL17G05_15_MG_FD_203695 | JGI IMG/M metagenome (GOLD analysis project Ga0315277, IMG submission 203695) | Sediment microbial communities from Yellowstone Lake, YNP, Wyoming, USA - YL17G05_15 | ecosystem: Environmental > Aquatic > Freshwater > Lake > Sediment | place: USA: Wyoming | collected...
TTTTCGTGGCTGGGCAATAATCGCCGACTTATTGTCCGCTGGGATCGTGATATTGTTGTGTATAATGCGTTCTTTCATATCGCCTGTATGATCATAACCCTCAGGAGGTTATGAAATGGCTTGTAACTGCATGAGCGTAGAGATAACTGACTGCAACATTATAGGAAATGAGCTTATAGGGATTCGGATTAGTTCCACAAATCCGACAGTGGTGAGAAATTGCATTATAAGAGGCAACTCATCCATTAGGGAAGGCGGAGGGCTGTATTGTTCCGGACCCGCCGAAATAGACAATTGCGTTATAAGCGGCAACTCATCCATCGGGGAAGGCGGAGGGATATATTGTTCCGGCCACACCGAAATAAACAACTGCATTATTTCAGACAACATCGCTGCGAAGAACGGAGGAGGCGTATATTTGGAATCGCATAATTTTAAAGGTCAATCCAGGGTAGTTAATTGCGAAATTACCGGCAACACATCGGCAGGACACGGTGGCGCAGCATGTATTTATGGTTACACTGAAGTATTGAACTGTAAAATCAGTGGAAACGTCGCGTGGGACGACGGTGGCGGGATATTAGGGCTTGACGTATTCATCGAACAATGCCGTGTTATGGGCAATACCGCAGGTGGCGTGGGTGGGGGACTGTGTGTTGGAGGGTTTACGACTATAGTGCATTCGTATATTAGCGGAAATTCGGCTCGTGCAGGTGGTGGTGTTTATATGTATGTGATGAATGGAGAAGTCAGTGACTCGGTTATCGCTGGCAACATTGGAAGGTCCTACTGTGGAGGGTTCTACGCGAGTAGTAAAATCGGCTGTGGTTTTCTGGTGAATTGTACGGTAGCACAAAATCGCGGAGGACCGCAGTCGCCTGTGGCCGGCATTATGTCATATGATGTTGATATCAGTAACTGCATCGTTTGGGGCAATGAGACGTTTGGGCCTTGGCCTCCAGTCCAGATAGGCGGCGGATATTTTAATAATGTTCACTATGTTCACTACACTTGCGTCGAGGGTGGCTGGCAGGGTGTGGGCAATATTGAGGAAGAGCCGATATTTGTCGCGCCGGGATATTGGGATGCGAATGGTACGGCGGGAGATATGAACGATGATTTCTGGGTTGATGGGGATTATCGGCTGCGCGGGGATTCACCGTGCATTGACGCCGGAGACCTGAATTTTATCGCTGGGCCGAATGAGACGGACATCGACGGCAATCCCCGCGTAATTGACGGAGACGAAGATGGTATCGCGCGAGTCGATATGGGCGCCTTTGAATATGTCCCGTCAATAGAGGCGCAGGTGAGAATAATGCCGAAAGTTTTGAATCTGAGGAGTAACGGCAACTGGATAATGTGCACAATCAAACTGCCCCCGCCATGCAAAATCGAAGAAATCGACACGAACAGCGTCTTGTTAAATGAGCGCATCCGGGCAGAGAAGGTTTGGGTCGGGGAATACAGGGACGTCGCAATCGCAACATTTAACCGGAAGGCGGTCGAGGCGATTTTACATCCGGGTGAGGTTGAATTACTCGTAACCGGCCGATTGAACGAGGGCCAAGAGTTTGAAGGCAGCGACACGATAAGAGTGATAAGCGGGCCGAAGGGACCGGGGAACAGAGGAGGTAAAAAATAACGGGATAGCGAGAACCACTGCTGCAATCCTAAACCCTCCTCCATAATCGGGCTGAGGCGCCCACATCCGCCTTAGCCCACTTTTTTTGACGCAACTACGCTGACGCCGAACGCAGCATTTCATTAACAATCCGTGCGACCTCGACGCTTGCCTTTTTTGCAGACAGGGGCGCAACGAGTTTCGCAAGGTCGCTGCTGGTCTGTGCGAGCTGTGCGCTATCGCTGAGCAGCCCGGCGACCGTATCGGCGATCGATTCAACCGAGCCGAAGTATGGCATAAACTCGGGGACAAGCTCCTGCCGGGCAAGGATATTGACAAGCGAAAGATACTTTGTAGTGACAAGCCATCGGCCAACCAGGTGCCAGAGGATTCTGTTGGATTGGTACATAATGACCATAGGACAGGCGGCTGCGGCGGTCTGCAAGGTGGCGCTTCCGCTTGCCACGATTGCAAAATCGCAATTATTTGCCGTCTGATAGACCGAATCGATTGAGTATTTGCACTGAAAGCCCAACAGGCGGGTCGAGTCGAGGGCCTGTCTGGTTTTTTCATCGACGGCAACGGCGGTAAACGATATGCCGTGAAATTTTTTATTGAGGCGAACGGCAATCTGCTGCATCGGCCGCCAGAGCGATTGTATCTCTGCTGTACGCGAGCCGGGCATCAGTGCAATCCTGGCGTTTCTGGGATTGAAATTGCCATACCCCCGCTGGGAGTTTCTCAACTCGGCGACATTAAGCCCATCGAAAAGCGGGTTGCCGACAAAAGTCGCCTCAATGCCGCGAGAGCCGAACCACTCCTGCTCGAAGGGTAAAATGCAGCAGAGCTTGTCGCAGAATTTGCGGAGTTTGCCTATCCGCCAGGGCGCCCAGGCCCACAGTTGCGGCGCGACATAAAAGAGGGTCGGTATGCCGATTTTCTTCGCGGCTTTTGCAATGTGAAAGTTAAACGCGGGCGAATCGCAAACGATGACCAGGTCGGGCCTGTTCGCCTGCAGAAAACGGGCGATGCGTCTAATCAGCAGGTAATAATGTGCGACGTGTGCAAAGGCGTTGTAGGTCATCGCGGCCTTATCGCCGGTCGTCTCTAAAAGCTCACAGCCGGCCTCGGCCATTTTCGCCCCGCCTACGCCGACACATTCGATGTTTGGATTTTTCCCCTTCAAGGCGGCGACCAATCCGGCGCAATGGGCATCCGCGCTCGGCTCGGCAGCGCTTATAAAGACCCGATATTTCCTATTCTCTTTCGGCATAGAGATATTTTAGAAGCAAGATGAGCAAAAGTAAAAGTAAAACGCAGTGACGGCTTATTAGAGGACTTGTGAGAATTCGAGTTTTTCGGAATTGGGGCCGCGGATGTTGAAGTACTTGATGCCGTTATCCCAGAAATTCAAGAATACGGGGGCATCTTCGAGGATTTGAAAGCCGGCGTTTTTTAGCTCAGTGTAGGCCTTGTCGATGTTGGCGACATCGAAAGCGATATGGTCGATTCGGCCATCCTTTCTTTTTGCAACCTCATCCAGTGCATCGCCGTACAGTTGATAGAGTTCGATGGTGAAGTCGTCCTTTTGTATCATAGACGCCTTGATTGTGCCTGCCTGTTGGGGAATTTCGGCGTACATAACCTCTTTGAAGCCGAAACGGCGATAGAAATTTCTTGAATTGTTGATGTCGGTGGCAGGGATGCCGAGGTGCGACCAGCCGCGAAGGTTCTGTGCCGTTGCGGGCAGGTCGAGACGCTGATTAAATTCAACTTTTTCGCCTGCAGGGCCCTGCAGGATTACATATTTTACGCCCTTTGACCAGAAAGACGGGATGGACTGGATGCCGTCTGCGGTTGACTGGTCAAGTTTGGCGCCTGCTTTTTCGGCGTCTTTGAGGGCTTTATTGATATCTGCGACGTCGATTGCAAAATGGTCTATATGGCCGTGCGCGCGCGTCTTGACTTCCTCGAGGTCTTTGCCGACCAACTGATATAGTTCAAGAGTGATATTGTTTTTTTTAAGGAATGCGACCTTGATGACGCCCTGGTCCGTGGGGACGTTCGGCTCGTGGACGACGGCAAAACCGAGGATACGCGAATACCAGTCCTTTGCCTTGTCGATGTCGGCGACGGGGACGCCGAGGTGCTGGGCGCTTTTGAGGTTATCTTTTAGCAGATTTTTTTCCTGTGCGTATGTTTTAGCCATAAACAGAACCAGTAAACTGATAATAAAAATCGCAAAGCGTTTCATTTTCTCCTGTTCAGACATTATTCGTCGCGGTTATTCTTGCGTATTACAACCGTTGTGTCAAGGGCGGTTCCGTAATCACCATTTCCAGTCGTCTAATCTACGGACATCGGCGTTGTCGGGCAGGACGCCGATAGTAATAATGGCGAAAGTAAAGACCTTTGTATCCGGTTCCAGATGTCCGCCAATGGCCTTTTGGCCGGTCGAGAGCGTGATGTGGGCGTGGACTCGGCCATTCATTATGTACCCGTTGACGTTCAAAAGGTCGCTGGGGATTGTTTCTTTCACAAAGGCGTTGGTCGGCGGAAAGGATGAGTTGCTCACGACGTGGATGTGGTGCTGCGTAAGCGAGCCGATGCCGGTGAGAATCACGGCGTTTTTGATGTTTTCCTTTTTCACGGTTTCCCTCAGGCCATCGAGCAGGTCGGTATTCTGTTTGAGACGTGCGACGATTATTCTGCTGAATCGGCCTGAAGTGGTATACACTGCAGGCGCGGGGAAATTAAGGTCTGGCGGCAGCTTCTGGTTTTGCGTGCAGCCGGTTGCGGCCAAGAGGATTGTCGGCGTGAGGATGGAAATTGCTGTTTTCATAATATCTCCTATCTTCGGATAAACATATTGCCGGGCAGTTGCTTTATCAGGCCTTTTAGCTGCAGCGAGATAAGCGCAGCGTTGATGTCGCCGGCTGCGAGGTCGGCTTCGGCGATTATCTGCTCGATTTGCAGCGGCTCTTTGCCCAGGCAATCGTAAACCAGCCGTTCATTGTCGCTGAGCTTCAACTGCGCCGCATCGAACAGAGGCATCTCGACTTTTTCGACTGCCTTTGCAGCAGAAGAGCTTACCTGGGCCTGCAACTGCTCGCCGATGTACCCAAGCGCTTCCATAATATCCTCGACCGATTCAATCAGCTTGGCGCCTTGCTTTATCAGTCGATTAGGCCCTTTGCTCAGGGGCGAGTCGATTTTGCCCGGCACAGCCATCACTTCGCGGTTATATTCAAGAGCCGCTTTGGCGGTAATTAACGCTCCCGAATTGTAACTTGCCTCGACGACTATTGTCGCAAGCGACAGCCCCGCGATTATACGGTTGCGTGGCGGAAACTGTTCGGCAAGCGGCTCTGCCTCGAGGGGCAATTCGCTTATGCAGGCGCCGGACTGCGCGATAAGCTCAGAGAGCTTTTTATTTTCAGGCGGAAAGACATTCGCCAATCCGCAGCCCTGTACGGCAATGGTGCGTCCCTGTGCGGCAAGGGCGCCGCTGTGTGCAGCGGTATCAATCCCGTAGGCCAAGCCGGAACAGATTGTAAAGCCGGATGAGGCCAAAAGATGTGCGAACAGTGACGCCTGCTCCTGGCCATATAAACTGCATCGCCGAGCGCCGACCATAGCAATTGCCAGATTGTCCGACCTCGTCAGTGTCCCTTTGACGTAAAGCACCACGGGCGGGTCGTGAATCTGCTTTAAGAGCGGCGGGTAACGCTCATCTTCGAGATGCACAATCCAGACGCCGAGTTTCTCAGCCAAGTGCATTTCGGCGGACGCATCGAATTTGCCTCGGCTTGCCGCGATACGCTCGGCTGTTTTAGCGCCGAGACCCTCGATTCGGGTCATTTCCATAACCGATGCGCCGAGGGCACGGTCGCAAGTGCCGAAGCAACCAAGCAGCTTCCTGAAAGTCACCGGCCCGACGCCGTCGCACCGACTCAGCGTCAGCCATTTTTCGATATCAGCCGAATTCGAGGGTGTTGTCGCCATCAAGTACCTATCAGAAGATTTTCATTACTGTGCCGTGCTATTCAATCCTTGATATTTGCCAGGGCCTCGCGGAGGATTTTTGCCATTCGTTCGGTCTGCAGGCGTATTGCTTCCTCACCGACCTTTCGGCTGGCGTTAGTGCGAGGGTCTCTGCCGCCGACGCCGACAGGCCAGTCGTTAAGGTCTTTCGGTAATCGCTCCATCTGTACAAGCTCAGGCCGAAGCGCCATAATCAGCGACGTCTCGTTCATCGCCGCGTGGTCAACCTGAATCCCAAGCCCCTGTGCATCATAAGGACTGCCGAAACACGTGAACGTCTCAAGTCCGAATTTTTCTTTCCATTCATCGTGGTGTTTGGCGAAGAAAATGGTAGATGGGCCGTGCCCGTGCCCAACCACAATCTTGAATCCCGCTCTTTTAAGCTGCTTCAACGTTGCCTCAATAATGGTCCTGAACGTTTCCTCCGGCACCCAATATGCGCTTCCCGCCAATTGCTGAGTGGGGTAACTTTTTGCCGGCTCCATATTGCGTGCAATATCCATTCCGTAGAATTCTCTGCCGTCTATCTCCTGCATCCGGTCAGGCCCCAGAAACAGCATCGGGCAAACCACGCCGCCAACCTGGTGGGCAAGAGCGATAAAGAAACCCTGCGACTGCAGACCATCGGCGCCAAGAGGCAGGTGCTCGCCGTGCCATTCAAGCGTCCCCAGAGGCAGATACGCTATCGGCGTCGCAGAGACGCGCTCGCGGAATTCCTGCGGTGTCAGCTCAGCATATAACACCTTTTCGGTCTTGTTTTTCGGGCTATCCGCTTGACAGTGTTTTGGTTTTTCATTGCAGCTCTCTTTTTTCATTGAGACCGTCTCCTTATTGCCGCAGCCAAAGACCAGCAAAAACCCCAGCGACAAAACCGCGGCACAAATTACGCCTGTGACTTTTTTCATATTACCTCTTGCTTTTTTGTCTTTCCGTTACACCGACCTTGCGGCTATCCATACCCCGGCCACCCACGAGCCGAGCATACTGCCAAGATTGGAAAGAGCGGTAATCAACAGGATTTTTGTGACAGGATTAGTCCAAAAACCCTTTAGTGTCGAGATTGACTGATGCAGGCCCTCGAAGTCGCCGACTGTTGGTCTTTTTATCCAGGCCTGTGCAAGACCTGCGAACCAGCCGGCCGCGAGCAGCGGATGCAGCGTGGTTATGGGCGCCGCCAGAAACGCCGAGACAATTGCCAGCGGATGTGCAAACGCTGCCGCAGCCCCCAAAGCAGACAACAAACCCGTCACCAGAACCCAGATATAAATATTCTGAACCGAATGAGCCGCACCCTTGTTGAAAAAACCATAGACCAGCACCGCGATTATCGCAGCCGGTATCCCCCATTTGAAAACGCCGCCCCAAACAGATTTCGGCGGAATTTCCAAGAGCGCATCAATCGGCTCATCCTGGCCTATATGTTTGCTGATTCCCTCGATATGTCCTGCGCCGACAACCGCCACAACTTTTTGGCCTGAGGCCTGACGGATTTTCTGTGCAAGAAAAATATCCCGCTCATCAATCAGGCGGCGTTTTATCTCAGGGAATTTTTCCGCAAATTCCGCCATAACCGCCTCAAGCTGGTCCTGTTTTTTTATTTTCTCAACCAGCTCGGCGTTGATTTGCCCGCTCTCAAAAATCCCGGTCGTCAGGTGCATCATCAGCTTGAGTTTGTTCCAGAAACCGAGGTATCCCCACACGCGTTTGAGGGTAATTTGCACGTCGCGGTCGGCAAGAACCAGTTGTGCGTTTTGCTGTTGCGCAAGGTTTATCGCTTCGAGCATCTCTGCGCCCGGCTGGATGCCTAATTTCTCGCCCAATCGCCGGTAAAACGAGCTCATAACCAACTGCGCCAAAAGCACAAGCGTCTTTTTTTCTTTGATAACCTTGAAGATATCCATCTTCTCCCAGACAGCGCGATTGGTCATCGACTCGTACCGTGATTTGCACAGCTCGACGCAGACGGTATCGGGCTTTATCTGCTCAATCGCCGTACGCACATCCCCGACGCTTTCCTTCGAGACGTGCGCCGTGCCGACCAGATAGACATCCTTGTCGCCAAGATTGATATGACTAACGTTGCCCGGCAAAGCCGTTTTTGTTTCCGACATAAAGAATCCTTCATTGAATCCGGCATCATATCACAGAGCCGCCGCACACTCAACCCACAACACGAAATGAAACCCCTTCCTGCGCGTGTCCTGGGTCCTGATTCATCGGCTTTGCGCCGCTCAGCCGATTTTGTATTCCTTGATTTTTCGGTAGAGCGTTCGCTCTCCGATGCCGAGTATTTTGGCGGTTTTTTCTCTGTTATTGCCGGTTTTAGCGAGGGTATCGATGATGGCTCGTTTTTCAAGCTCTTCGAGCGACAAGCCCGTCATATCCCCCATCCGGCCTGCGCCCGTCAATCGATGCACTTTATGCATTTCCGGCGGGACATCCTGCACATCGATTTTATTCCTGTCACACATAACGACCATTGTCTGGATTGTGTTTCGCAATTGGCGGATGTTGCCGGGCCACTCATAAGCCATCAGGATATTCATACCAGCATCCGTTATGCCGGTGACTTTTGAACCGATTTCGTCTGCCGCTTCCTTGAGAAAATATTGTACGAGCAGGGGTATATCTTCGGGTCTTTCACGCAGGGCAGGCAAAGAGACGCTCGCGCCCTTTATTCTGAAATACAGGTCCTGCCTGAATTTTTTTTCTTCGACAAGCTTGGCGAGGTCGTGATTTGTAGCGCTGATTATCCGCACATCGACGGTGGTCGCCTTGTTTGAGCCGACCGGGATGACGATGCCGTCCTCGATTACACGAAGAAGCTTTGCCTGCATATTAAGGGGCATATCGCCAATCTCATCGAGAAACAGGGTGCCTTTGTCCACAATCTCAAACAGGCCCTTTCGGTCACCGGCAGCCCCGGTAAATGCGCCTTTGACGTGGCCAAACAATTCGCTTTCGAGCAGCGTCTCGGCAAGTCCCGCGCAGTTGATTGGTCTGAAGGGCTTATCCCAGCGTTTCGAGTTTACGTGGATTGCCCTGGCGAGGAGCTCCTTGCCCGTTCCGGATTCGCCTTCGATAATGACCGAAATATCGGTTGGGGCAACTCGTCTTAATACCTGGAAAATTCGCTGCATTGCACCGGTCCTGCCGCGAACGCCGTCGAATTTGAAGTCCTCGCCGGCAAGGTCCCCTGTGGCGCGAGGCCGCTTTGAGACCTTGCGAATCGCCTGCTGTACGAGCGTGCGAAGCTGGTCGATGTCGATGGGTTTGACAAGGTAATCATAGGCGCCCCGTCTTATCGCTTCTTTGCAGGTCTCGATTGTTGCGTAAGCGGTTATCAGGACAACCTCGGTGTTTTCGTTCAGTTTTTTCGCTTCATCGAGTATTGAGATTCCGTCGATGTCGCCGCCGAGCTTGAGGTCGGTAACGACAACATCGACATTTTCGCTTCGGAGCATATCGACTGCGTCGGCGCCGGTGTAAACGGGGATTGCCTTTGCGCAGCATTTCTGCAGCGCCTCGGCGATACCGTCGGCGTGCTCGCGCTCATCATCGACAACCAGAATAACCGAATCTTTGCTCACAGCAAAAACGCCTCATTTACCGGCCTGGGCGGACAACGGCAGGCGAATCGTAAATTGGGTACCCCTGCCCAGCTCGCTGGCGACGCTTATTGTGCCATTATGTGCTTCTATTATTTTCTTTGCGGTCGGCAGGCCAAGGCCAGTTCCGCTTGGCCGAGACGAGTAGAACACATCAAAGATGTGAACAAGCCTGTCGGGCGATATGCCTGTGCCGGTATCGCTTATCTGAATTTGTGCAAACCCCGGCGCGCCGGGGTCGCGGTCGGTCCTAACAATCAGCTCTCCGCCCTTATCAATCGCCTGCTGGGCGTTAATGAACAGATTCAGTATGGCCTGCTTTAACATATCGCCGTCGGCGTTACATACAAGCGTTTCCCTGCAGAGCTGAAGTCGCAGAGTTATCGAATGACTATGCGCCTGCGGCGAATAGAAATCAACCATATCGCTTACGAGGGTGTTTATATCGGTATCCGCCGGTTGCAGATGCGACCTGTCGGCAAATCGCAGAAAACCGTCGAGAATCTGCTCCAGCCGGTGCGCCTCATTTTGAACCACGGCCAATTTTCGCCGTGCCCGCGACAGGCCGTTATCGACTGCACTCGATTCGGGCCGACCTTTCCCGCAACCAACGCCGGCCAGCTCCTCGTCTATGAGACGCAGATTCACCTTAATCGTCGAAAGCGGATTCTTGATTTCGTGAGCAAGCTCTCCCAGCAAGCGGCTTAGCTCCTCAACCTCAGTTGTTACAGGTGACTGTGGGTTCTGTTTGACCATTCTCACCACAGCAGGTCCTTTCCACAGAAAGCGGTAATGAGACAACCGCCTGAATCGCCATACATAAAGCCACGCCCGCCAAAGTCCGATTTCTTTGCCGCCTGGCTTTCGACGTCGCCGTCCCCTCCGCAAAGTATCGGTTTATTTTTTCTTTTCCGGCTGGTCTGTTTTGCCTCCGCCAAGCTCAGCCAGAGCGGCCTTTCGAGAAAGGCGGAATCTGCCCTGGTCGTCTATAGCTATCAGCTTCACGGGTATAATGTCACCAATTTTGCAGACATCGGAAACGTTCTTGACGTAACCTTCACCCAGCTCGCTAATGTGACAAAGGCCCTCGATGCCCGGGGAGAATTCCACAAAGACGCCGAAGTCCTTCACGGAGACGACCTTGGCCTTGGGATAGACGCGTCCTTCCTGCGGGGGCTGGGTCATTGACTCGATAATTTCCTTTGCCGCGAGGTGACCATTGCCTCCGACGCAACTGATATAAACGGTGCCGTCCTCCTCGATTTCAATGGTGGCATCGGTCTGCTCCTGAATGCTTTTAATCATTTTGCCGCCCGGGCCGATTATTTTGCCGATTAATTCGGGGTCAATTTCAATGGTAATCAGCTTCGGAGCATAAGCGCTTAGCTCAGGCCTGGGTTTGCTGATGACCTTTGACATAGCATCCAGGATTTTCAGCCGGGCCTCTTTTGCCCGCTGTAGCGCCTCGACCAGCACATTATGCTGCAATCCTTCAACCTTTATATCAAGCTGGATTGCAGTGATGCCTTCTGTAGTACCGGCGACTTTGAAATCCATTTCACCGTGATGGTCTTCGTCGCCGATGATGTCGGTCAGGAGGACAGTTCTGCCGTCCTCGGCAGTTACCATTCCTATTGAAATGCCGGCGACGGCCTTTTTAATCGGCACACCTGCGTCCATAAGGGCCAGCGAGCCGCCGCACACCGACGCCATCGAGCTTGACCCGTTTGACTCGGTGATATCCGAGACCACTCTGACCGTGTAGGCAAATTCTTCTTCGGGAGGCCTTACCCCTGCAAGGGCACGTTCTGCAAGGACTCCATGGCCGATTTCTCTTCTGCCAGGGCCGCGGACGGGCTTGACTTCCCCGACCGAGAAAGGCGGGAAATTGTAATGCAGAGTAAAGTTCTGGGCATATTCATCGAGGAGCCCATCGATAATCTGGGCATCGCGAATGGTGCCGAGAGTGACGCTGACGAGCGCCTGCGTCTCGCCGCGGGAGAACAGCGCCGAACCGTGCGCACGAGGCAGCAGCGCAACCTCGCAGGTAATCGGGCGAACATCGTTGCAGCCCCTGCCGTCAAGACGCTTACCTTGCAAGACCAGCTTTCGGACGACCTCGCCCTCAATCTTGTCGAGAATCCGCTTGAGGACCGCCTTATCGACCTTTGGAACATCCCCCGCGCGTATCTCTTCTTCTTCGATGAGCTGTTCCTTGACCATCGGCTCAGGCCGAATATTCTGTGGGGACAACTGCTCGTCGGAGCAATACTTCGCGAAAACCAGCTCAAACAATTCGTCAACGGCCTGTTTGCGTTCCTTCTTGCCGCGTATCTGTTTGGCCTCTGCGAGCTTGCCCTCAATCTGCGAGCGAATCTGAGAATAAAGCTGCCCGTCAATCGCGGCTACAAGCGGAATTTCCTTTTCGACACCGACCTTTGCACGAAGCTCTTCAATCAGGTCGCAGACCTGTATGACCACCTCGTGGGCCTTCTTTATGGCCTCGGCTGCGGTGTCCTCCGACACCTCTTTGGCGCCGAACTCAATCATATTTATTGCTTCCCTGCGACCGCCCAGAAGGACGTTCATATCACTGGTCTCAAGCTGCTTGTGCGTCGGATTGATTATGAATTCGCCGTTGACTCTTCCCAGCCGGCAGGCGCCGGTAGGTCCAAGGAAAGGAATCCTGCTGATTGTAAGAGCGGCACTTGCTCCAATAATTGCGGGGACGTCGGGGTCGTTGTCGCGGTCGGCGCTCAGCACCGAGGCGATAATCTGCACCTCCTGAATATAACCCTCGGGGAACAGGGGTCGGATGGGCCTGTCTATGATTCGGGCAGTCAGAATCTCCTTAGTGCTGGGTCTGCCCTCTCGTTTTATGAATCCGCCTGGGAATTTCCCGGCGGCGCTTTGCTTTTCACGGTAATCGACGCTCAGGGGGAAAAAAACGATATCTTCGGCCCGGGGCGGGGCGGTCACAACCGCTACAAGAACGACGGTCTCGCCGTACTGAACGACGACAGCACCGTCGGCCTGCCTGGCAATTTTACCGGTCTCGATGGATAAAATCCTGCCGGCTATCTCTTTTTCAACTCTGCATACCTCAAACATAAGCTTTCCTCATTGATGGCTTTTATGGTCAGTCAATATAGATATCCCGCACGTAGCGTTTCCGTCTCGGGTTTTACTTTCGCAAACCAAGACGGCTTATGATTCCCTGATAGCGATTCGAGCTCTTGCTGCCCATATACTTCAGAAGCGCCGCCCTTTTCCCGACCATTTTCAGCAAGCCGCGTCTTGATGCGTGGTCTTTTTTGTGCCCTTTGAGATGCTCGGTAAGGTCGTTAATTCTCTGCGTCAGCAGCGCAATCTGCACTTCCGGTGAGCCGGTGTCGCCGGTGTGTATCTCGAAATCCCCGATAATCTTCTTTTTTTGCGTATTTGTCAGCATTGCTTAAAAAAGTCCTTTCAAGTCATTTTCTTGCAGCACCTTGTGCGCAACGAGCGCATCCAAGATGCAAACTGGGTATTCTAATTTGCCATTGCGGTATTTGCAAGCCATTTTTGTAGTAAAAAATTGATAAAAAGACGGGGTGAACGGAATAAACGAGCAGGATAACGTGTGACAGGATGGCCTGAGCTGTGGTTTTAGCGGATTAGTGTGCCGACGGCCTCGGCCCCGTATCGCGAAAAATCGTCCGCTCCATAGACCTTCGACAGACCTTCCTGCATAAGGTCCCACAAATGGTAAACGTCGCTGTCGATGAAAACCCTTCCGACCGCGGCGTCAAACTGCGTACCGAGTCGGCTTTCAATTTCGGCAACTGTTTCTTCAATCGTCCGGGCGTCCCTATAGACACGTTCGGACGTCATCGCGTCAAAGGAGTCGGCCAAACCCACAATCCTGCCCATCAGCGGTATCTTTGCGCCTTTGAGCCGGTTCGGATACCCCTTGCCGTCCACCCGCTCGTGGTGATACAAAACGCCGGGGATGATGTCCCGCATTTGCTTTATCCCGCTCAAAATGTTGGCGCCAATCGAGGGGTGCATCCTGAGGCGGGCACGCTCGTGGACATTGAGCTTGCCTTTCTTGCACAGCACCGTCTCATCTATGCCGATTTTTCCGATGTCGTGCAACAGCCCGGCGAGGTAGATTTTGTGTATCTGCTCCTGGTCGAGGTGTTCGGTATCGCTTAGCCGCTCGGCAATCCATTTCGAGATGAACGCCACCCTTTCGGAATGTCCCCGCGTGTAACGGTCTTTGGCGTCAATGCTTCTTGTCAGGGCTTTGAGCGACCCGATGAAAAGCTCCTTAAGCTCATTGAACAGGCGGTTGTTCTCCACAAATACCGCACATTCGCTGGCCACGGAAGTGAACAATTTGACATCGGTGCTGTCGAAATCCGGTTTGTCAATCCTGTTTACAGCGACCATCAGGCCGATTATACGGCTGGCGGAAGCGTTTCTTTTGGGCGAAGACGATTGCGTCGTTTCGCCGGTCGTCTTTTCTTTGCCGCACAACGGCACCGTTATCAGGTTCCGGACGCTTTTGGGCCAGTCATATCTGAAGGGGGCATCCACTTCGCTGTCCAGCAGTGCCTCTTTGCCGAGTTTCATTTCTTCCAGCAGCCGGTTGTACAGAATTGTTTCCATTCGCTCGTCGATGTCAATAAGGCCTGAACCGGCTATAAGTACGAAACGTTTTTCGTCGTCTATGATTTTTTCCTGGAGAATGGCGATACCCTCGACACTTACTATTTCCGTCAAGCTGTCGGCCGCCATTTGAAGAAAGTTGGCATCCGGCTCAACAATCTCCATATTTGTGCTTATCTTGTACAGCAGAACAAGCTCTTCGTAGGTCTGAGCCAGCTCGCTGCTGACCAGCTCGATTTGCTCCTGTGCCTGCTGGAGGGAGCGGAATTTCTCTGCAAAAAGCTCAAGCATCTGCCCTGCAAGCACGGCCAACAGGGGATTGTGCCGACTCGATGATTCGGTTTCAGGCCCGGCGTCTATCAGGGCCGTCAGAAACGAGCCGTTTGGCTCAGCCGATAAGTCGGCAGAGAGAGAAACTGCAAAGAAACGCTCGTCTATTTGTGCTGCGGCCTGCTTTTTATCAGCTCGACCGGGCAATCGGGACAACACATTGATGAGCTGTCGCTGTTCGGTATCAAACTTTCCGCCATCGGCATAGAATACGACCTCGCCTGTCCGAGCGCAAACGGCAAAGTTCAGGCCCTGTCCGGCCACCCTGTTTCCGAAATCCTTCAACTGGCGCAATTGGATTGCAGTCAGGCCGGCAGCGACGGCTTTGGAAATTGTGTCTTTGGTTCGATTGGTTTGCATCAACAGGCCTGTCCTCTATCCATAGCGATTCGATTCCTGATACGGTCGTTGTGTCTGCAGCGATTACCGGCCTGTCGCCCCCGCATCTTGCTGTGGTAAGACAGCAACGGGGGCAAGAGTGTCCTCAATTATCCGCAAAAGCTCCTTCGGGCTGAACGGCTTGGTTATGCACTGCGAAATCTGCAACTGCTGCTGGCGCTCGTCATCAACGGCAAAATTCCTTGCAGTCAAAAGAATAACAGGTATATTGCGCGTTTGCTCATTTGCCCGGAGCTTCTCGACAAGCTCAAGGCCCGTCATCACCGGCATCTGAAAATCGGCGATGATTATGTCCGGCTTGTCGCTGCACGCCAGGTCGTATGCCTGCGCGCCGTCGCCGGCGGTTATCGCCTCGTAGCCGTTGTTGCGAAGCTTAATCGCAACGACGTGAACAATATGCACTTCATCATCGACAACCAAAACTTTTTTTGGCGACATCATTACACCCTTCCTGTTTCACGAGCATAAGGCCTAACGGACCCCGCCACTATCCCACCAGCCAATAATCGAGTTTTTCGTCTGCTGGATTATTCGTCTTGTTTGCCCTGTCTCTTTACGACGGCATCGTGCAATTTCCGCTTTTGCCGTCTCCACATATAGCGTCAAAGACCGATAAGAAACAAACAAGGATTGGGTTATTAGACCTTAGCGGAACGATTTTGTTTTGATTCGACCTGCCTGAACCGGCATCGACGTGAACGGCTTCAATGTGTCCCGGCGCTACATACGTGCATGCCTGATGGAGTCATCGGCCTGCAGGATGCCTGTGTCGGTATTCAGCACCCAGCCGGCCTTTCTCGCACCTGCGGTGCTCTTGCCGCTTTCAAAGCGGATGATGCTGTCGCCGCTGAATGGATTAGCGGGAATCCTTTGCAGGTAAGGTCCCCTTTTGTCGGGGCCTTTGGCCGTCATCGCCGCCGTGAACGCTGCCAAGCTCTCAGTGGGTGGTAACCTGCCTGCGTGATGAATCTTGTACAGCTCGACCTGAGACCGCAGTGTCTGCAAGTCCGCCAGGAATGAGGTCTCTTTCGACCCGGCTGCCCCCACTGCCAGCGGCGGAACAAAGACGCACGCCACAGCGATAAGAAACGTACCCAAAATGGAGACCTGAAGCAGCGTAAAACCCAGTTTCCCCCTCATTTTAACACCCTTGAAGGTGCCGTAAAGCCGCCTGGTCTTCGTGGCCAGAAACGCCCGTTCACTTACCAGACGGTGTAACAACTTCGAGAAGCATTTTGTCACAAGCTCCCTCACAGCAACCATCTCGCTTTACCCCAACGTGTCCCCTCAAAGTGCTAATTTTAGTAAATAATACACAATATTATAGGAAATGCCAAATTCAGAGACGCATAATATGGGACGTTGAGAAGATTTTCCGAGACCGATACCATTTACACGCGAAAAAAACGGACTTGAAGAATCGGATTAGACAATATAATTTGAGATTGCATCAAAATTAGGGTTCGCAATCGTAGCGGAGCAGCATTAAAGTCCCAAACAGCAAACAAGCACCAAACCACAAACAACAAATTCCAAACAAATCACAATCCCACAAATTCCAGACGCTCACGCACGGGAAAAAGCTGATTTATCCGAAAAATTCGTTTGACAAAGGACAGACGAGGTCGATAATGCAAAATAAAGACGAGAATAACACATTCATCTCAAGCTCTTTTTTGAGAAAGGAGAACATTATGTGGAGGAATTTATTCATCGCGGCTGTTATTTGCTTTGTGTCATCGGTTGCCGGCGCTGATGTGGTCGTGACGCTCGACGGGGATAATCTGACGGATGTAATCGTAATGGCGAACTATCCGGGTGAGCTTATCGTGGCAATCGAGGGCAACACGCCTGTCGGGCCAAACGATATATCCATTGAAGCACAGAACGGGACATTAGAACCCGGCGAGCCGAACGGGGGTTACTACTTTCGATTCATAACTGAAGGCGAGGCGGCGGTAAATCTGCTCACGAACGTTGATATGGTTATCGACGGCTGTTCCGTACCTGCTAATACACTGATTTATCAATTGTGGTTGTGTTATAATCCTGATGCCAATATTTATGCCGCGTTTGGCATAGGGCTTGCAGAATTACTGACGCCGCCGGTGGAAGAGGAAGCTGCACAAGGTGAGTTGCTCGCGGATGAGTTGGGAGAACCGCTTGCGGTAAGTGTGCCGGAGGAGCCAAACGAGCAATTTGGCACAAATACAGAGGAAACATTGATTATTGAAGAAGCAACCGATCTATCAAACGCCGAAATGTATTATGACCCGACAATGGATTTGAATGCAGATGGGAAGATCGACTTTGCCGACTTTGCTATTCTCGGTGCCGGGTGGCTAACAACTTATGACATCTATGACCTGAATACGATGTTCCACGCATGGTCGACGAAGGATTGTTGCACCGATACAAATAATATTCCTGATCCTTGTGTTAATACTAACTGGCAGAATATCTACTTTACCCCCATCATTTCATGCCCCGAATGGCCTTGCGACGAAGAAGAGAGCGATCCCTGCAATGATAATTGCGGGAACCGTATAAATAGAAAATGTGAGGAAACACCAGATTTAGGTTATATATGCGCTTTTAATTATTGGTTTAACGGATATATTCGCATTGGTTTATGCGTTTATGATTGCGGAAGAAATGCTTTTCAAGTTTTGAAAAACAATGGTAGCTGTCGTAACTTAATAACCAGGCATCGGACTCGTGACGTGCCTCCACAGGACCCGTGCTGTTTCCCGAATTGTAATCCAGTATGTGATGAAGGAACTACCGGTAGATATAACTGGCAGATTGTAGTTTACTTCACCAACACCGGTTATAAGACAGGATATTGCCGGGAATCGGTGACGGATCCAAATGACAAGTGGGGATGGCAGCCCTGGGAGGGTGAAACAGGTCCATGTAAATATCACTGGTGGCCATATTAAATTAAACAAGATTGTCCGCCTTTGGCGGGAAAGGAAGGATTAGATTATGTTTACAGGAAAAAAGAAAACAGCAGCTTTTATTGTTGTTGTGGGAATTCTATTAAAGACGACAGGATTATTAGCCCGGCAATGTTCGGACGCACCTCCGGGAGTATCGACAGAGACGCGTTGCTGTATTACTTTTACAGGCGAAGCTTCAGGAGGAACGCTTATTTTCTGTGAATATCAAGGTGGTAAGGCAAGATGCGCTACTATTGAAACGGTACAAGGTGAATCTGCGGAAAAGGCAATAGAACGTTTAGCCAAGACAATCGATGATACAAATCCCCTCGATTGGGGGGGATTTCCTTGTGGGAAAGGGTATGTTTATTCATCAATGGGTGAATTGAAGGGTTTAGGGGGCAGTTGCGGTACGCATATTACCGCAGGAACAGAAATCGGATTAGGAATTCCTCTGCCGCCCTATTCTTTAACCTGCAACTACAAACCGGAAGCGAACAACATTACTCTAAGATGGATTAATCCATCGCCAGACGCTTATGATTACGTTCAAATTAATCTTCACAAAGGGTCTGGGGGGACTGTACCCGGAAATACAGAAAGTTATGTATTCGATTTAAATAAATATGAAGCAGATATGAAAATCGGCGCTGATTTTTACTCAAAGGGGCTCGGACCCAATGTAAATATAATATCGGATGATAAGCCGGGCGACCATATTATTTGGATAGTTGGCGTACGTAATGACATTCCCTCAAATGCGGCCGCTATGCACGTCAACAAAAATATACAGCAAGAACTATATAGTATCCCTTTTACCGGAGGGATAGCTCCGAATTGGGAGTCGTGGTCTCTTGATGCCAATGAGAACAAGATAAGTTTTGAGGAAGGAATAAGACAAGGTCTCCCCCCTGTTCCAAACTTTCCGTATCACCCTGTCAAAACACCGGAGAAAAAACCGTTTTATCAGGTCATAAATATCGGCACCAAGGGCGGAACAGGAGGAGTTTTCAGGAAGTTCATCGGTTTGACGCCGGGGCACACTTACAGGATAAAGACCCGTGTGGCCACCTTGACTGAGCCGAATGACAGCCAGTGGTCTTTTTCCGTCCACGCAGCGCCGAATGGATCGGATGGCCGTGACCTTACCGCAGGACAAATGGCCGGCCTCGACGCCTTACCAGGCGGCAGTAAAGGTCCTGCAATGGGCAGAATGGCCCTTTACGATTCGTCGCTCACCACCAAAGGCCGATTCGTCGAAATATCGACTGACGCTGCCAAGCCGGTACGCGGGCGAGAAATTACAGACATCACTTTACCACAAGGCGTTGATTCGATGACGGTATGGGTTACGTGCAGCAGTTCAGCAGCATTATCGGCTGGCCTTGACTGGATTGCGATTGAAGATTTGTCAGTACAAAACCCATAATTCACAGGCGGTACCAAGTTTTTTCGTGTCGGAGTGATTTGTGTAGCCGAAAGGACTTTGGAAGTAATCTCCGGAAGCGGCTGAAACGAAAAATTCAGTTGATTTGACAAACGATGTATTCGGGGGCGTTCTCGATATGAATCGTCCTGCTGTTTTGACCTGCGTGGGCAAGCTCAATTCTGATGTATTTTATCCCCTTTAGAGCCGACTCCACCTTATCGGCCCATTCAATCAGGACCACAGAACCGGGGAAGCAATAATCATCAAAGCCGATTTGTTCAAACTCCGCCAGAGAGTTTATTCGGTAAGCATCTATGTGGTAAATATCCAGCCGGCTTGTGGTGAGCGAAGTCGAACCGCCTGAATACTCGTTTACCAGGACAAACGTCGGACTGGTTACCTCGTGGGCAGCATCTTTCGCCCCAAGCCCTTCCACTATTCCCTTTATCAAATGCGTCTTGCCGCTGCCCAAAGGCCCACAGAGGGCAATCACTTCACCGCCTCGCAACTGCGAGCCAAATTGGATACCGAATTTTATTGTCTGATTCGGCGAATCTGTAGTAATGGAAAAATCCATAGCGAAAGTCACTTAAGGTGGTCGTAACCTTTTGGCAGTAAATCGGCAGTGCGGCCATCGGCCATTTTTATCTGCATTTTGCCGCTGCTGGTTATGGCGCCGATTCGGGTTATCGGTAAGGCCATATCCCACTTCTTCAACAATATGTCACACTGGTCTTGGGTGAGTGTAAAGAGCAGCTCAAAATCCTCGCCGTCATTTAACGCTGAACAAAGCGGGTCAGCAGTTTTTTTTGCCTCATTGGAAATGGGAATCTTGTCTGCTTCCACAATTGCGCCAACCTTGCTCTGGTGACAAATCCGGTTCAGGTCGCTGCTCAATCCATCGCTGATATCCATCATTGAGTTGACTGTCACTAAAGCAGCGATTTTGAGCGCCTCTTTGACACGCGGTTCAAATTCGAGGTGTTTGCCGAATAGGGCCCCGCCCAATGAGCCAGTGACACAGATTGCGTCGCCGACCTTTGCGCCGCTTCGCCTTATCGGGAGATTGCCTGCCCTTCTACTGAGCATAGCGACATTTATTGCGAACGGCCCATTGGCGGGCCAGGCGGTTATATCCCCGCCTATAAGCTCACAGTTGTATTTGGCCCCTGCCAGCACGAGACCCGAATGAAGCTCTTTTAATTCTTTTGCGCCGAATCCCTTGGGCAAGGCGACGCTCACAACCGCGGCGAGGGGGATAGTCGCCATTGCAGCACAATCGCTCAAGCTCGCTGCCATTGCCTTATAGCCGACCTGCTTTAATGTAGCGGTCTTCAAATCAAAGTGCACGCCATCCAAGAGCATATCGGTCGTGATGAGGACTGTAGTGTCTTCACCTAAGCGAACCTCGGCCATATCGTCGCCGATGCCGATTGGAAAATCCGCAGCCGAGGACCTGCTTTGCCGGGCGAACCATTCGGTTATTTGGTCTTCGCCGTTACTCATCGCTTCGCCAACTGCTTTTGCCACCAGCCGATTTGCTTTTTCGCCTGCTTGGTCCCTGCTGAGCCGTCTGTAACGAATTTAGCGACCACGCTTTCAGCCCCAAGAAAGTCATACACATCCGCCTTTATCGCAGGACATCGTTTTTTGAACTCGCCCAGGGCAAGGTCGGCGAGCTTTATCTCTCGCTTTTCGCAATCGGTAACCAATGTCCCCACGATACCGTGCGCCTCACGGAATGGGACACCTTTGCCCACCAGATACTCGGCCAACGCCGTTGCATCCAGGAAGCCCTCATCGAGTCGGGCGGCGATTCGCCTGGTATCGAACTTCGTATGCGAAACGACCGCGGAGGCAATATCGAGCGACTGCTCAACGGTATCGCTTGCGGCAAAGATATGAATTTTATCTTCCTGCAAATCGCGGTTGTAACCGCTCGGCTGGGCCTTGAGAATTGTCAACATTCCCGTCAGAGCGCCATAAACCCGGCCTGTCCTGCCCCGAATCAATTCCAGCACATCGGGATTGCGTTTTTGCGGCATCATACTCGATGACGTGCAGAAGCTGTCATCCAGCCGGACAAAACCGAATTCATTCGACGAATATATTATCCAGTCATCCGCTAACCGAGATAGGTGTGCGGCGATAAGGGCACAATCAAAAATAAATTCGGCGCAAAAGTCCCTGTCGCTGACGGCGTCGATACTGTTTCGACTGACAGCGGGAAATCCAAGCTGCTTTGCGGTGATGTCCCTGTCGAGAGGCAGGGTCGAGCCGGCTATCGCGCCGCTGCCCAAAGGACAAACATCAAGCAACTGCCGACAGTTAGACAAGCGAACGTAATCGCGCTCAAGCTGCTCGGCGAAACTGAGCAGGTACGCGCCGATAGAGACCGGCTGAGCCCGCTGAAGATGCGTATAAGCGGGCATTACATCGGCAACATACCTGTTTGCTGAAACGACAAACGTCTTCTGCAAAGCAACAATTTTCGCCTGCAAGGTCTCTATCTCATCTCGCATCCACAGTCGAATGTCGGTAGCGACCTGGTCGTTTCGGCTTCTGCCGGTATGAAGCTTCTTTCCCGCGTTGCCGATTTTTTTAATCAATGCCGACTCGACGGCCATATGAATATCTTCGCAGGTCTTGTCGAATTTGAACTTGCCCCCGGTGATATCGCGTTCGATTTGCAAAAGGCCTCGTTCGATTTTCGCAAACTCGCCTTTTGTAATCAACTTTTGTTGCGCGAGCATTCGGGCGTGAGCAATCGACCCGGCTATGTCGTACTTGTACAGCCGCTTATCAAACGACAGCGACTCGACAAAATCAACCATAAGCCGATTCGGTTCGCCTGCCAGCCGATGCTCCCAGCCCCTCGACGTTGCTCGGGGTGGTGAGCTTGTCGAACCACTTTTTTTCGCCTTGCTCATTCTTTTTGCTCCATAAAGGTCGTTCTCGCCAGATAATACGCCCCCCTGCCGATGCTGTCAAGCGCACGACTGACGACATACGATTGCGACATTTTGGAGTTTGGTCTTTTACCTCAATGGCCAGTCGTAGGGACAATTGTAAAGCCACTCATAGACAAACAGTTCCAGGTCATCAAGATTAACCTGCTCATTGCCATCTAAATCGGCGGGCAGGTCTGGTCCAGCATCAAGCCAGTTCTCGGCGAAAACCGCAAAGTCATCGAAATTAACAATGCACAAAGGCCCGCCGGGCCAAAAACCGCCAAGCAACTCATAGTTTCCACCGCTGGAATACTCTGCATCCGGCTGGCCAATAGTCCCTGTAAGCACATACTGTCCGCCGGCGCTTCGCCCGCCACCGCCGTCTATCGTGCTCCAGACAATCTGGTAATCGCCATAAACAACTGAGGAAAGAACTATAGCCGCAATTATCAATGTTAATCGCGTTATTCTCATTTTATGCCTCCTTAATATGCCTCGATGGCACCTTCGTGGCTTAGCGGGATCCAAAGTCCGCTGCCTATATATAGCATCTCAATAGCCGCGAATTGTTCACCGGTTAGATAACCCACAATGCCGATCGACGTAGTTGAGAAGTTCGAGGAATAAATCTGCCCGCCATACACACCCGCAACTAATTTTCTCCCGTCCGAAGATGACGCAACGCAGCGCCAATTCCGGACGCTTTCTCTCGCCGTCCAATTGGCCCCGGAATCGGTCGAAGTATAAATATTGCCGCCATAAACTCCCGCAACCAATTTGGACCCATCCGAAGATGACGCGACAGAATACCATGACCGGGCGCTCTCTCTTGCCGTCCAATTGACCCCGGAGTTCGTCGAGGTATATATCTGGCCGTTATAGACAACCGCAACCAATTTAGTCCCATCCGAAGATGACGCGACAGAATACCATAACCGGGAGCTCTCTCTTGCCGTCCAATTGACCCCGGAATCTGTCGAGGTATAGATCTGGCCGTTATTGGCAAGCGCGACTAATTTTGTCCCATCCGCTGACGAGGCGACAGATGCCCAATTCCGGTTACTTTCTCTCGCCGTCCAATTGACCCCGGAATCTGTTGATGTATAGATCTGGCCGTTACTGACAACCGCGACTAATTTTATCCCATCCGAAGATGACGCAACGCCGCTCCATAACCGTGAACTTTCTCTCGCCGTCCAACTGGATCCGGAATTCACAGAGGTATAGAGCCATCCGGCCGATGCTGCCGCGACCCATTTAGTTCCATCCGCCGAAGAGGCAACCGCCGCCCAATTCGAGGAGTTATGAGCCGTCCAATTTTCCCCGGAATCCGTCGAATTATAGAGCCATCCACCCCATACCCCCGCGACTAATTTGGTCCCATCTGAAGATGACCCGACGCAATTCCAATTCTGGTTACTTGCTCTCGCCGTCCAGATTGGATTTGTCAACCCGATGCCGCTAATGGGGATGGATTGTCCGTCGTTTTGTCCAACCTTCCAGCCGCCGGCCCCTGCGCCGGAAACACGTATTATGTCGCCAACTGCCGGAGACGCAGGAAGTGTAATAGTAACCAGCCCGGCACTATTGGCGATGTAGCCGATATTAGATACTGCCTGCTGGCTCATTCCCGTAATCTCCTGCCACGATAATACGCCTCCGCCTGTCGGCGTCTGCCAACTGGCCAGACCGGCCGAATCAGATATAAGGACCTTGCCTGTTCCCTGCGAGCCGTCCGTAATCTTGACCTGACCCGCAACCTCTAATTTGGCAACGGGGCTTGTCGTTCCGATGCCGACATTGCCGCTTGGGTCTATCGTTATGTCTGCCGTATTGTCCGCACTGCTCAGACAGAGCATGTTTTGTCCGACTGTCGGATCACCCCACATTCGCCCCTTTTGTGTGCCTGTAGAGGTCGCAAAAATGATATCACCGGCATCTTCATCGGCTGCTTTAAGAAGGATGTCTCCTCCTTGTCCAACCACCAATCTCGCAGCTGGATTTGCTTCCCCGATACCGACATTGCCCGATACGCCGGAATACATATTTATTCCTGAGATAATCCAGTCGGTATCCCCGACATCATCAACGCCGTCGGCAAAACCCGCAGGGATTGCCGAAACTTCACCCCATGAGATGCCGTCCTTGACACTTGCCAAAACCGTCGGGTCGGTTTCGGCTGTTAAGCCGACATCGTCGCCATCGTCCAGCCCCGCTGGCCTCTCGCTCACTTCACCCCATGAAACGCCATCCTTGACACTTGCCAAAACCGTCGGGTCGGTTTCGGTCGGACTTTGCCAGCTTGCCTGACCGCCCGCATCGGATGTAAAGACCTTGCCGGTTCCCTGCGAGCCGTCCGCAATCTTGACCTGACCAGCAACCTCTAACTTGGCTGTCGGACTTGTCGTGCCGATACCGACGTTGCCGGTGCTAAAGTCGCCGTATATCAGCGGAGGATTGGACATTGAATTGGCGATGTAGAGTTTATTTGAGCCGGTTTCGCTATATCCGGCCCGATAGCCCAAAAAGACATTCCCAGACCCTTCGGTGTTGGAGTTGCCGGCCTGGAATCCTGAGAATGTGTTCTGACTGCCTGCGGTGTTAGAGTAGCCAGCCCCGTATCCCGAGAATGTGTTACCATAACCTGTGGTGTTGGAAGAGCCTGTTAAGAATCCTGAGAATGTGTTCCAATAGCCTGTGGTGTTTTCGTAGCCCGCCATGTATCCTGAGAACGTGTTGTCAAACCCTGTGGTGTTGTAGAAGCCTGCGAAATTTCCCATGAATGTGTTGTAACTGCCTGTGGTGTTGAAGACGCCTGCGTAATATCCCATGAATGTGTTGTAACTGCCTGAATTGGATGCTCCAGCATATACGCCTACGAACGTATTGCCCGCTTCGGGAACCGATAAAACTGTATTGCCGCCTATCTTATAGACGGAAGCCGCTCTGATGTCGCCGTTGACATCTAATTTGGCGGCAGGGCTTGTCTTCCCGATGCCGACGTTGCCGGATACGCCGGAGTACATATTGTTTCCTGAGATAATCCAGTCGGAATCTGCGCCGCCACCTTCGCCGTTAAGGGCATAAAGTGCATAAGGAGTAGCAGTAATCTTTTGTCTGGGCGTCAGTGCTGTGTATGCGTTCGGGTCGCTTTGGATACCCGGCCGGACGCCGATTTCAAGCCAGCGGTTGTTGGCGTCGAAAACACTGCCGAAATCAAGTTCAGCAGTGAAATAGCCGTCAATCACATCGACTTCCGGCGTGTTTACATCCCCCCACAACTGATTGCCGTCGGATGAGGCATCGAAGAGCTTGAACTGCAGGTCATAAAGTCCATCTGCCGGCTGGTTATTGTCGATTAGCCGGCCTTGATAGGTAAATGCCGTCCCCACCGGCCCTGCCAGGCCAACGGGGCCAAAGCAGAGAACTACTGCAAAGAGCGCTAACAGGATTTTGAAGATTTTTGTTTGATTCATTTTTCACCCTCTCAAAAAGGTTTTAGTTTAACCGGCGCGCGCTGCGCACACCGGCTTCATCCAGGCAATAAAAGATTACTCAATGGTTGGCTGCTTGCATTATCACTCCTCCTCTCGATGCCATTAAAGCGAAGAAAGGTGATATGTAGTATAGCTTGTTTATTGGAAATGTCAAGCGGTTTTTCCAAAAATGCGTGTTCTTGGTGTTCCGAGACAATTGTCAGGCAAATTCTTTTCTGATGTTTTCGAGTTTACCGAAGCAGATAAGCTCGTCGCCCGGCAGGATTTTGGTGTCCGGCGCCGGGTTGGGAATGGTCTGGTCCGACCGCACAACGGCAAGGACGTTGATGTCGCCCTGACGCAGCCCAGATTCGCAAAGGGATTTACCCGATACGGCGTGACCATCCCTGATTCTCACACTTGACACACCATAACCGCCGGTTGCCACGAGAAGCTCCTCGAACGACACCGGCTTGAAACTTTCTCTCTTGACGATTCGTGTTCTCAACAGGTCGGTAAGCTTCTTCGCAAAGCGCGTGTTGGTGAAAACCCTGTAAATCAGATAGACCGCAATTACAAGTATGAACACATTCATCAATTGCACAAGATAAGGCGGCAAATGAAACGGCAAAATGGGCGTTGAAAGATGCTCTTCAAGGACTTCCTGCGCCCGCAGTGAATTGACCAGCGTGGCAATCATCGTGACAAGGCCTGCGTGGCCGAGCACCATAAGCGCTGAGGCAATCCGGCGCCTCTGGGCGCTGCCGGTAATCAGCTCCGCCTCTTTTGTCGTAAAGCCGGTCGAGGTAAAGCACGACAGGGCCTGAAACTTCGCCATCGACCACTCAAGACCAGTCAACTGAAAAGCAATCGCCCCGATTCGCACAACCATCAGCGATACAATCAGTACCACGATAAACAGTGCAAGATTCATATTATTCCTTTACGCCTCCATATTGTTGTACTCAAATCAATCTGCACCTAAACTGAAACCATAAAGCCGATTTTAACGCGATATTATATCTTTGTCCGTGGTTGTATTGCGTAAAAATCGCGGGGAATTCCCAAAAAAATAGTAGAATAAGGGAAATATGCGTTACGTTTCGACGGCAAAACGACTCCTTATTATCGGCAGTATCGATATATGGCAACCGGCGCAGAGCACTATGAGTTAGTAAGGAAGGCCCGGCATGGCGATAGATTGGCATTAGAGAGATTGTCGCACCTGGCCACGCAGAAACTGCGCGCTTATGTATATCGTTTGACGCTCGATGAAACGATAACGGTGGATATTGTCCAGGAGAGTATGTTGGAAATGGTAAGGTTTTTGGAGCAACTGGAAAACGATGAGAAGTTCTGGCCCTGGCTGCGGAAGATTGCAAACAGCAAACTCTGCAAGCACACCAGAAGCGAGCAGCAACGCAGCGTAACGTACAGGAACGCGGGAAATACCCGCCTGCACGGTGACCAAAAAGACGGCCTTGCGGATTTGGTGAGCAGTGAAATTAAACAGATTGTCACCGACTCGATGGCGGCTTTGACGGCGAGGCACAGACAAGTGCTCATCCTGCGATGCTATGAAGGACTTTCCTTCCGCCAGATAGCAGAGGAGATGGATTGCACCCAGATTGGCGCACGGATGCTCTTTATGCGGGGCAAGAACGCCCTTGCGAGGCAGCTTGGTCGGCGGGCGCTTGGAAAAGGAGCGCTTCTTCTGGCAATTGTTGTCTTCGGCAAGATAACGGCGCAGAGCGAGGCGGCGGCAGTCGGGGTATCGACGACAGCAGCGAGTTTGGAGGTTGGCATGGCTGGAACGATTGCGGCTCTGCTGGTGAGCAAGACGGCAATAGTAACAGTGCTGACGGCGGGGATTATCGGGGCGGGGGCTTTGGCGCTGAGAGAGCAGCCGGATAATGCGGCGGCTTTGGATAATGGCCGGGTGGTCACGGAACTGCCGGCAACATCGAGTCCGGTGGGCCGGGGGGCGGAGGAGCATTGGTATTACTACCCCTATGGAGAAGGCGGGCCTGTCACAATGAGGGTGATGACAGGCGGCTCCGGTCAGCAGCAGCCGGAGACCGTCTGGCGAGTCAATGAGCAGGCCAATTACCGCTATCAGGCAAGCGACAACACCATTCATATAGAAAACCACCGACCCTGGAATAAAGACCTCAGCGTCTGGCGTCTGCCGACGGATGGTCCGCAGCTTAGGGACTTCCTGGCACGAATGGATAAAGTGAAATACGAGCCGCAATATGTATCAGACGCTGCTGCGGGCCTGCTGGTAGTAGCCAAACGTAATTCCGAGACGGGCCTTTGGAAGACAGAGTGCAGCTATGAGCATTTCCTGCTTTACGAAGAGTACTTCCGATACGAATTGCCTGCCAGTGCAAAGGTTATTGACAATCGCGATGAAATGCACAAACGCGGCTGGACATTCTTTGAGCTTGAGGGTGATATTAACGGACAACGGCTTCGGGGGACGGGGTGCGTACCGTTTGTGCTTGCGGCAAGCAACGAACACCGGCCGTGGATTAAAATCCAGGTCGCAGGCAAGACGATTATTGATACCGGTTTTGTCGGATTGGCTCGACCGTGGATGGGACTGCATACATTAGACGTCGTCAGGCGGGATGCAGCGGCTTTGGCGATGCCGTTTGAGACCCGTTCGCAGCGGGACGGCAAAAATGCGGAGGTCGAACTGCGGTCTGAGGGAGTGGCTATTATTTATATCATTGATATGGAACACGACCTCATTGAGAGTATAACATTTCAAGGTCGAGGAATAATTCTGTTCAATTATCTGCAGGACGTGGGAAACGTCGGCAGCGAATTTTCGGAGCCGACGGGACAAGTGGAGAAGAATCGGGGTGTGCTTTGGTTAGCAGAGGAAACTGGAGGCGGCAAATGACTACAAGAAGAATTGGGATGGTGTCGGCAGTGGTGATGTCGGTATTGGCAGTGTGCGGGATCAGCAATGGGGAGTGCTGGTGGGGTGAGCCGGTAGATTGGCTTGTCGGAGATACGCCGCCTGTAATGGGAGTGGTGCCGGCGATGCCGACTACGGAGGATGACGTTCATTTTTACTGGCCGACAGGGGTGTATGGGAATAGCTGCCTTGCGGAGACGGAAAACGGTGAGCCGAGGATGATGTTTGACAGCAGCGGCAGGTGGGTCCTGGTAGCATTCTGCCCACCACCGCCGCCGCCGGTAGGCTGCCTGTTGTGGGTGCTTGAGCCGGTGTGCGGGCTGGACGTGCATTTGGGGCAGCTTGGGGAGGGGGAGTGGACGATAATCAGGCCGGACGAAGTGGAGATGCACTTTTACGTAAGGGCGCCGCGTCAGCAATACTACGTGAATGGTACAGACGGAAACGACAGCAATGACGGGCGGAGCTGGGAGACGGCGTTTGCGACGATACAGAAAGGGATAATCGAGGCGAATGATACGGACACAGTGTGGGTCTGGCCGACTGTTTATAATGAGTCGATATATTTTGTGGATAAGGCGATAACAGTACGTAGCGCCGGGGGGGCGGCGACAATTGAGGCAAACGGGCTTTACGGTGTATCGTTCTATACGGATGAGACGAAGAAGAGTGTGCTTAAGAACTTTGTGATTCGCAGCAGTGATACGGGGATATTTGTTTCGACGGGAGCACCGACGATAGAGAACATCACAGTGGTGGATTGCGGCGTGGGTATAGAGGTGGACGGCGGAGCGGAGCCGAACATTGTCAACTGCATATTCTGGAACAACGGGACGGATATATGGAGCTGGACGGCGAGGTACAGTCGTCTTGGGGGCGATATGGGCCTTGGGAATATCGATGCAGACCCGTGTTTTGTGGACCCCTGCAGTGGAGATTATCGGTTGAAGAGCGAGGGATGGAGATGGGATTCCTGGACGGAACTGTGGACAAGCGATTCTGTGACGAGCTTGTGCATTGACGCGGGGAATCCGGGATACCCATTAGATGAGGAGCCGGTGACTTTGCCGGTTGACCCGAACAATGAATGGGGCGTCAATCTTAGAATTGATATGGGTGCGTATGCCGGCACGGCGCAGGCGAGTATGGGGCCGCATGGGTGGGCGTACTTAGGTGATTTGACGAACAACCGGAAAGTAAACAGGTACGACCTCTATGTGTTTGTGGAGTACTGGATGATAAGTGAGGAACGCATTGCGAGTGATTTGGACCGGGATGGAGAGACGGATTTCCGTGACTTGGCGCTTCTTGCGAGGGATTGGGCAGGGGTGGGGTTGCCGTGCGATATGGAGCCGGAGTTTGTCATAGACCCGGATGTCAACAACGTTGGAGCGGACGTGAACACGTGGAGCGGGCAGTTCCTGTGGGGTCCCTATGAGTATCCCTGGTGGCACAAGGTTGTGGCGGACGTGAGCGGGATGGCGGGCTGCGAGGGGACGATAAGGATTCGATTTGTATGTGTGAGCGACGGCGCCCGTAACAGCGTGAACCACACTGACAGTATCGTTGTGGGTAGTCCGGTAGCATTGGGCAGCCGTGCAGAAGGGTGGAGGGTGACCTACGACGGGAGCCGGATTGTGTATGACGTGAGCATTGGTGCGTACGGGGGAGTGGGCGAGAACCGGGATTGGAAGGTCTGCGCATGCGATGAAATGGATAATGAGGTCTGCACGGAGGTGCATACGGTGGGGCCGCCGCCACCGTGGTAGGGGACCATTGCGTGTATGAGAAGTTGTTGTGCAAAAAAAAAGGGAAAGTGGTATAATTAGAAGATTCTGAGGATTGATTGTCCTGGAGGAGCAGGTTATCGGCTTTTGCTGCGACAATAATGATGGGGGTGCAGTAAGGGGGCGGGGTTTCACTCTGCTTGAACTTATCGTAGTGATTTTGATTATTTCACTGCTGCTGGCGATACTCTGTCCGGTCCTGGCCAAAGTCAGACAGAGGGCGCGAACCTTAGCCGGACAGGCGAATCAGCGCGACGTTGCGGGTGCTGCCGGCCTATACGCAAGTGACAACGACGAGAAGTACCCTGCCTCGGTGGCAACAATAGGGGTGCTCGATGTTTACTGGCACTGGCAGGAGCCGACCCGACTTACCGGCATTGAGGGCCTGACCCCCGAATCAAATCGAGCGATGAGCGAGTTCCTCAGACCTTATATAAAAGACGCCGCCAAAATGTACTGTCCAAACGCACCAAGAAAGTATCGCTATGCTCAGCAGGCCTGGGACGCAGGCGACGACTGGGATAATCCCGATACCGCCCCCAATAAGGATTCCGTTTCTGGAACATATTGTTTTTGGTGGAACTATGTCGGCTATCATAAGCCCAACAGACCCTTCATCGGACCCAAAACCCCGCTGCAGGCAAGGGCGGCAGATAAAATACTTCTGACCTGTTACTTTGGATATGACCATTGGCGCAGCCCCGGTGCGTTCGGCAGTTGCGAACGTTTCAGAGGCGCAGCGGAAGTGCCGGAAACCTTTGTCTCAGCCGCTTACTGGGCAGCCAGTAGCGATGCATCAAGACCTGTTGTCAAGCTCCAGGCCGCCTATATGGATGGTCACGTAGATAGTTTCCTCTCTACCGATGCTACTGCAATCCGCGTCGCGAAGACCCCCGATGGGCGCACCCCTTATCGCGACGGCGTTGGTCCCGGCGTCTTTTTCATTCCCGCGTCCGCCGCCCGCTGACAATCGCAATACATTGCCGCCTTTTCGGCGATTAATCTTTACGCCTGCTTGCCCGCCTTCTCTGTGGCAGATAGGCCGAATTGAGCATCGAGTCGGTTAATCCAGCCGGGGCCCTTCATATCTGAACGAGCCGAATCCGCACTGCGGGTCATCGGGCATCGTACATCCAAGCCAGTCCTCGGCGAAGACAGCGAAGTCCGTAAAGTCAACTTTGCAGTCGCGGTTGATGTCGCCGGATTTGTACCCCCAGTCGCCGCATTCCAGCATAACCAACCCCTTGAACAAATCCGTTATGTCCTCGACCGCCTTTGACCAGACAACCTGGGACCGCCAGATATCGGCGGCATATATTTCATTGGTGTCCCGGATAAGCGTCGATACAGTAAATCCGCCGTTGCCCGTCAGATAGGCGGCTTTAAGCATATACTCAGTCGTCTGCTGCAATAATTGCGGCTGCCCGCCCAAACTCGGCATCCTCGTGTTCACCACCCAAACGGCAATCGGCCCGTCAATCCGGGGCCCGCTGCTAAAATATTCCCTATATTGCGCCCACAGCGTAATCACATTCCAGTTGTTGCCGTCAAAATAGTTGTGCACACCGAACACTCGGTCCTGCCAGTCATACCGACCGTGCGCCGTCAGCCAGTCGCCCGATGCGTCAATCGTGTCGAAACCGGTCTTCTCAGGCAAAAACGCGGTCATCACATTTGGTTCATTGGGGTTGACAATATCGGCGACCTGGACGTATGCGTTGGGTTCGTAGCAGTTGGCGGACCAAATGATATGGTTTGCGTCAATGGCAAGACCGCTGATGTAGTGGTCGGTCGGCAAAACCGCCGTTACGTACTGCCGGATATTGTTCGCGTCCGATATGTCCGCTGCATATACGGTTTGCAGATAGCTGTTGTTGGGGTCGCTGCCGCTGTAAGCTACAATATGACCCGAAACATCGAGATTGCTCACATAGGGAATCAGAGGCCAGAAGTCAAACATAAAAGGATTGTTCTGGTCGGTAATATCGACCACCCTAAGAAGCTCCGCGTCGGGTGTCGGCCGAACATTGTAAACAACAACAGGTGCGGACATCGCCAAACGAGAACAGTTCGGCGCGTTCACATCGATTAGAAACTCCTGATGGCAGGGGTCATCCAATCTTACGCCGTAGATGCGCGGTATCCAGGTTGGGTCGCGCCCGTCAATCCAGACCGCTACGTTGCCCGACACGGCGAAGTTGCCGCTCCAGCCGTTAACCTGATGATTTGGGTCTGTCGTAATCTCTGCTATTGTGTTTGAATCAAAATGCATAGCGCGCAACGATGCACAAAAGACCGGCAAAAACAAAATCAATATACTTGTTGGAACAATTCGCTTTTTCATAGCGTGTGCCCTCCATAAAGCTTGTAAAAGAAATTTTGCTCCGCAGGATTCTACTGCGGAACACCGGTTTGAATAAAGAACCTCTTCTGAATCAGCGTGAAGTGCAATCCTATCACCCGACCCACGAAATGTCAAGTGTAATTGCTCGATATTCCCAGCGGACCCGCTGCGGCTGTGCAAGAAAAGCTCCTGAGCAGATTGCTAGAGACCACCAAAAGCAAACTGCAGGCGGCAATGGCGCTTCTTGGTTTCGAACCAGACCCCAATACAGCGCCCTAACCCTGGGTCCGGCGCGGGTTGATTACGGCAGCGGCTTTACCATAATGTTTTTAAAACAGACCTTGCTCTTCGGGTCGTGGCACTGCAAAGCGAATGTGCCGTGTGAGAGCTTTTTCTTTGCATCAGACGGCTCGGTGTAATCGACAACGGTTTTGTCATTTATCTTTATCACGACACGTTTGCCGGTGACGATGATACGCTCGGTGAACCACTCGTTGTCTTTGGCAGGCGCTGTGAGCACATCGGCAATGCCGTATAAGCTGCCTGTCTTTCTGGGGTCGGATGCGTAGGTGTTATTAACCTGCGCCTCAAAGCCCTGGCTTGGCCAGTCGCTGGACTGAAACTTCGTGTGGAAGTACAAGCCGGAATTTGCTCCGGGCATCGTCATCACGTCGGCCTTAAACTCGAAATTGGTAAAGTCGGCGTTATTGACAGGCCCGACATAGAACAGGTGGCTTCTGCCGCCGTCTGCTGTTATCATTCCGTCTTTTACTGTGAACGACTTTATGTTCTCGCTCGGCTTCCAGCCCTGGAGTGTCTTACCGTCAAAGAGGTCTTGCCAGCCGGCCTGCTCACATTTACTGCCGCTCTGGCAGCCCGCAATTAAGACACACATTGTCACCATCACACAAAGCATCTTTTTCATAATCTGGTCTCCTTTTGTTCAATCGTATTTTAAGTTTCCTCGGCGTACATATCAGAAATAATACCAGGAAGCAATGGGCAGGAGTGGTTGGGACGATGTTTTCTGCAAATTGGCCCCCGGTTTGCGGTTTCAAGGAAGCTCACCCGAAGGGGTCTTCGCTGCGCTACGAGTTGTTTTTGGTTTTTAATTGGGTTTGTTTTTCGGGTCATCGGAGCAGATAGTTTTTTCATAAGTCGTTTCTGGGGAATGGATTAGGGGTGTTTTGTATTTTGGAAAATTGGGTTTGTTTTGCATAATCGTGGCTCGTGGGTCGCGGCCCGTGATTCGGGGGTGCAGTCACCAAGTAATAAAATCCCACCCGGCTTCGCCTTGCTTCGCCGAGGCGAGAGCACTAAATCCAAAACACCAAACAAATTCCAAGCACCAAACCCAAAGCTCCAAACCCGGCACCAACTGAAAATTGGGTTAGATTGGCTTTGTTTTCGCAGAGACGGGATGGGTGATTTATTTTCATAATTCCTTTCAGAACAGATATTTAGGTTCATTTTGGTTTTTGGAAAATTGGGTTTGTTTTGCATAATCGTGGCTCGTGGCTCGTGACTGGTGGGTAGCAGCAGTTTGGGCAAGGTGGGCGGACTAAGTTTTTTCGACACAGATTTACACCGATTCACACTGTTCATAAAGAGTTTTGTATTAAAACAATTAGCGAAGATTTGAGATTCGATAACCATTTGAGAACTCCGAGTTTAACATTCAGTATTCACTTTCTCATTGTTGGGTGGGTATTATACATTATGAATTGTTTGGTGTCAAGTGAAATTTTTCACTGCGAAAAGTTATTTATCACGGAGCACGCGGAGAACGCAGAGGTAAAAAGGGCGTAAGAGCACCAGGCTTCGCAATATAAAATCCCTCTTTTTGTCCCATAATCTTCTTGCTTTCCGAGTGACTATTGGTTATATTGATTCCCAGCATCGCATCAGGGAGCAATCGGTGAGATGGTTACGGCAGATAGTTGCGTTAAGGAGGAGCCATAAATGAGAGAACGTACTTGGTGGGCCAGATTGGTTGCCATATTGGCATTTGCAATATCCGGCGTCGCGGTGGCACAGCAATCCGACAAGCAAGTCGATGCACAAAAGCGAGTCCTTCAATTATTCTCCGCCTCGCCGGCGGTGTTTATTGAGAATACGGGGCAGATAGAGGATTCATCGGTCAGGTACGTCTTCAAGGGTAATGGCGCAAATATCTATCACACGACTAATGGGCCCGTATTTCAACTCTTCAAACGCGAAAAGTCCGCTACCAAAGAGAGCCACAAGGAGGGGTTCTTGACACCTCGCGGTCGTGGGGATGAGCCGGGCGATTTTAATACGGTTTCCTATACCTTGTCGGCCAATTTTGTCGGGGCAAAGTTGGTTGAGCCGAAGGGGGCACAGGGGCAAAAGACAAAGGTAAATTACTATACCGGAAATGACCCGAGTAAATGGCGAACTAACGTGGCAACATACGCGGAGGTTGTGTATCCGGGTGTCTATGAGGGAATAGACCTGCATACGTTCGGCAAGAGAAGCCATCTAAAGTACGAGTTTCACGTCGCGGCGGGGGCAGATTATTCGCAGATTGTTATCAGATATGAAGGGATTGAGGGACTTTCAATTGATAACGAAGGCAGATTGCACATTGGGACGCCGATGGGGGAACTCATTGATGATGCACCGGTAATCTGGCAAGAAATCGATGGGCGAAGGGTTGAAATCGAAAGCCGTTATCGGCTGATTGACAAGACAAGTTATACATTCGAGATTGCAGGGCAAATCGACGCAGACGCCGAACTTATCATCGACCCCGACCTCGCTTGGGCGAGCTTTTTGGGCGGAAGCGCTTTCGAACGCGGTTCGGGTGTCGCCGTCGATTCCGCCGGAAATGCCCTGATAGCTGGATTCACCTGTTCAACCGACTTTCCCACGCCCGGCGGCTTCGATACGAGCTTTAACGGCTATTACGTAGACGCCTTTGTGGCAAAGGTAACAAATTCAGGACAACTTGCCTGGGCGTCTTACTTAGGAGGAAGCGGCCATGACCGTGGTTCCGGCGTGGCCGTGGACCCTTGGGGGAATGTATTCCTGACGGGCGACACCAATTCAACGGATTTTCCTGTCCCGGGCGGCTTCGATACAAGCTACAATGGCGGCGATTACGATGCCTTTGTGGCGAAGGTGACAAATTCAGGGCAGCTTGCCTGGGCGTCTTACTTAGGAGGAAGCAGGTATGACGAGGGCTACGGAGCAGCCGTGGACTCTTCGGGAAATGTATTCCTGACGGGCGACACCAATTCAACGGATTTTCCTGTCCCGGGCGGCTTCGATACGAGCAACAACGGCTCCTTTGATGTCTTTGTGGCGAAGATGACAAGTTCAGGAGACCTTTCCTGGGCGTCTTACTTAGGAGGAAGCGACGGTGACTGTGGCCGTGGAGTGGCCGTAAGCTCTTCGGGAAACGTATTCCTGACGGGAACGACGGGGTCAACGGATTTTCCCTGTCCGGGGGGCTTCGATACGAGCCATAACGGCTACATCGATGTCTTTGTGGCGAAGATGACAAGTTCAGGCGGGCTTTCCTGGGCGAGCTTTTTAGGCGGAAGCGACTGGGATGAGGGCTTCGGCATCGCCGTCGATTCGAGTGGAAATGCCCTGATAACAGGATTCACTTATTCATATGACTTTCCCACGCCCGGGGGCTTCGATACAGTATACAACGGCGGATGCGATGCCTTTGTGGCGAAGGTGACAAATTCAGGCGGCCTTGCCTGGGCGAGCTTTTTGGGCGGAAGCAACGAAGATGACGGCTTCGGCATCGCCGTCGATTCAGGCGGAAATGCCCTGATAACAGGATTCACTTATTCATATGACTTTCCCACGCCCGGGGGCTTCGATACAGTATACAACGGCGGATGCGATGCCTTTGTGGCG
>Ga0315277_10001318_pt1 | contig 36391 bp, 27 predicted proteins | sample YL17G05_15_MG_FD_203695 | JGI IMG/M metagenome (GOLD analysis project Ga0315277, IMG submission 203695) | Sediment microbial communities from Yellowstone Lake, YNP, Wyoming, USA - YL17G05_15 | ecosystem: Environmental > Aquatic > Freshwater > Lake > Sediment | place: USA: Wyoming | collected...
TTGAGCAGGCTGTACGTGATTTGCAGGTTGTTTTTTACCCGGTGATGAATCTCCCTGAGCAGAACTTCTTTTTCCTGCAGGCTTTTTTGAATTTTCTCTTCGGCTTCTTTCCGTTTGATGTGCTCCTCGGTTTCCTTCAATGCCCGGTGGATGGCGGGAACCAACCGTGAAATCCGCTGTTTGAGTACATAATCCGTCGCGCCCTGCTTGAGGGTTTCGATGGCAATTTCCTCACCGATGGTGCCGGAAACGATAATAACGGGTACGTCCGGATGTTTCTCCCTTGTTTTCTTTAATGCCGATAGCACGTCGAAACCGGGAACCGAATAATCCATCAGGATGATGTCGGGCGTGTTTTTTTGCAGCCGTTGCCTGAACTGTTGCGCGGTTTTGACGTGCGTCAATTGAAACGCGATTTTTTCTGTTTCCAACCTGGACTGGACAAGTTCCACGTCCAAATCATTGTCTTCGATATAGAGGATGGACAACGGTTTCATGACGGTATCTTCCCCCAAATGAATGGTACACCGATTTTCTTCCCCACACCCCGGATGTATTCCGCGGAAAGCCTGTATTCCTCGGACGTCTTTAAGTGTTCGATGATCAAGGGAGGGGGATCCGGAAGTTTGCTCAATTCGGACAAAAATACTTCGTAATCCAGATTCCCAAGGCCCGGACGGACTTCGTCCAAATGGGTGGTGAGCCTGTTCTGGAGAAGGATGTCCTTGGCATGACAGGCTTTCATTTGAGGTCCGAGCTTTTTGAAGGAGTCGCGGATGAAAGCACCGTTCGAATAATACCGCTGAGGACTGGATATCATGTTGACCGGATCCAGATGCACGGCAAACTGCTTCCGGTCGATGGCCTTGATGAGGCTCCGGTACGAGTCGGGTGAATCCGGATAGGCCCAGGGCATGGTCTCGAGCGTGAAAAAAGTCCGTTTCGGCCTTACGGCATCGATAACGGATCGTGTGCTTTCGACGATGAGATCGAAAGTCGCCCGGGTAAAATTGTCCGGATGCGGGCCGTCCCACTGTTCGCTGCGGGATCCGCTGATGTTCACGCAACACCGCGCCCCGATCCTGTCCGCCAGCGCAAGGGAGTTCCGGCATTTTTCGAGTGCTTTCTGCCGCTCTCCTTCGTTTCTGCTGACCGGATTGCTCCAGGCACCGACTTCGGCGATGACAAGATCCATTTTTCGGGCGGCTTGCCGATACGCTTCGATTTCCGCATCCGAGGCATCCGGCCCCAGCGGACAAGTCGCGGCGCCGTATCCCAGTTTTTTATGGGAGTCCGCCCAGGCTTCCGGATCGCCTCCTTTGTAAAAGACCGGTCCGCCCAAACGGACGGGATTCCGGCTGGAATTCGCGCGGGCGGATCGTGCCGTTCCGCTGCTCAGCGCGAAAGCGGTACCCATCAAAGCAATCCGGTTGAATCGCCGGCGCGAAATGGATTCTCTTTTCCGAGTCATGTTTCATTCTCCAAGGAAAGATGTCCGACGAGAAATTCCATCAATCCGCAGTCACTTGAAATACCGACCCAGGTACCCCACAATCGCTTTCTTCACTTCCAGGGGATCGATCGCTCCCATGGTCCGGTACAGGATTTCGCCGCCGGGTTTGATCAGCAGCGTGTACGGAAGGCCGCCCTGCCATTTTGGATCCACCGCTTCTATCAGTTTGTATTTGTCGTCCAGGCTGAAAATACGATTGCGCGCGGATGCTTCGTTTTTTCTCAGGAATGCCAGAACGTTCTCCTTTTTGTCCGGTGTGTCGGCGCTGAGGGTCACCATTTCGAATTCCCGATTGCGGTACATCCGGTTGATGGTCACCAGTTCGGGGAACTCGGTCTGGCAGGGACCGCACCAGGTAGCCCAGACATTGAGGAGAAGCAGTTTGTCCGACGGATTGGTCAGCAATTTCCGGATGCCGTCCGTATCCATTGTTTCCAGGATTACCGGCTCCTGTGCCCATCGCTTCAGCGATTCCTGTGCCGATGTTTTCTTATACGCCCACTTGATGGAACACCCGAATGTTTTGGTCGTCTCGACCGAAACGGGTTTCCCGGCAAGAAGTGCGTCCAGTGCGTTTCGTGTGTCGCTGACCGTGACTTTTTCAATTTTTTCGGAATCGTCCACGCGGCCGGCGTATCGGAGCAGGCGTTTCTGGTCAAAAATGAAAACGTGCGGCGTGGAAACGGGTCCATAGGCTTTGGCGGCAGCTTGCTCGTCTCCGTCGTAAAGATAAACGAAACGGAATCCCATGTCCTTTGCGCGGATTTTCATGTCTTCCATGGAATCTCCCAGATCCGTGTATCCCATTTCATCCAAACGAAGGGCTTCCGGATTGTTTGAGGAGATGCATGCGACGGTGACGCCTTTCGTGCGGTAATCCTCCGTGAGGCGCATGATCCGTTCTTCGTACGCTTGGGCAGTGGGACAATGGTTGGCAGTGAAAATCAAGACAAGGATCTTCGATGTGGAGAAATCCTTGAGACCCAACGTGCGCCCGTCGATGCCCGTCAGCCTAAAATCCGGTGCGGGAGATCCAATCGCCAGGGTTCGGGCGGGCAGGTCTTGGGAAAAACACCGAACGAAAGCAATCCAAAGCAGGGCACCTATCGGGATTGCATTCCATGATCTCGAGGCCGTCGATTTGGATTTCATGTTTCCTCCTCGTGTTGGTTATTCCCGTAAACACCGACTGGGCGCAGTTGTATCCGTTTCGAAAAGAGGTGATGATTTTTTCTCGGCGTTCGGCCGGAGTCACATCCATCCTTTCAGAAAAATCGGTATACGGTTGGCTCGAATTGGGCGGATTTGCAGGGATAAAAAATCGGTCGGATACACAACAAATCGGCCCGATCCGTGTTCTATTTGATGTCCAAGCATCGGACCTCCATGGGGGCGAGTTTGATTTTTCCCTTGACCACGGGTTTGTACACGCCTCCCCGCAGACACTGGATGTCCGTTTCCATGGGCGCAGAGTACAGGTTCATCAGGAAGAGCAGGGATTTGTTTGCCGAGGAACGCCAGGAGGTCCAAACGTTGGGATTGGAGCACAGCACTTTCTGTTTCAATCCGAGCCTGACGAGCAGCAGGTTCATGATCTGGTGTTGCTCGTTCCGGCTGTGCGTCCAGCGCAGGCCGACAAAAACCACTTCGCCGTTTCCCTCGGTCTTGAGTTTCCAAACCACGGGCTTGCCGGAGATCTCCTCCGTGCCGAGCACCTCGGCCCCGGCCGGCAGTTTCCGTGTGGTGTACACGTCGTTCTTGGCCACGTTGCTGACGGATCCGATCGTCACCCTCGAAAAAGAGGTTCGGGGCGGTTCGATTTCGGGATTGCCCAAAAATTCCTGCAGCAGGGAATACGGATTGAACCGGTCGTCGAGCGTCGGCACCACCGGTCCCAGCAGAACCTTTCCGCCTTTTTTCAGAAAATCGACGATCCGCATTTGCCTGCCCGCGGACATGGAAGGGGACGATACGATCACGACCGGCGTGCGCGTGTCGTTGGTCCACTCCTCCGAGGACAGGTCACAGAACACGGGCGACAATCCCGCGCACAGGGCGGAGCTGAGGGCACCGCGCCGGAGGAAATCCCACGCCTCGGGGCCCGACAGGGGGTATTTGCCGCGGCCTTTCCAGTACTGCTCCGCGCGGCTCATTTCGAAGTCCAGCGCGAAACGGCAGTCGGATTCCCGGACGGCCTCGGTGAGCCATGGATTTCTTTGCAGGAATGCGGCCAGGTCCTTTTGAACGGCGTACAGGGGACGGATTTCTCCGCGCGCCCCGACCGGAGCGCCGTAATCGTATACGTCCGTGGTGGTTCCCGCACCGGCCGGGTTGGGGCCTCCCGTGAAAATGTAATAATTGTACCCCTTCATGCCGAAGGCGAGATTGGTGTAATAACACGCCCTGGCGTCCTCCGGCGTGATGGGCGGCCAGTCGGACGCGCTGCCGGATGGCATTTCCCAAACCGTGGGCGGCAATCCCATGAGCCTGAGCATTTCGAGCGAACAGAACACGCCCACAGCGTACTGCGGCGTGGGATTGTTCTGCGGCCAATTGGGGTCGAGGTTGTAATAATGGTCCGAACCCAGAAGAAAGGTTTTGCCCATTTGCCGGACGGTTTCGAGAAACAGGGAGTTCATGGAGGGGCCGGCGGAATTGTGCACGAGCGGCACTTCGATTCCGGATTCGCGTATCCACCTGGCAAGCGTGGCCGCGTATTCGTTGACGGTTTCGATGTAGAAATCGAAGTAATCCTTTCTCCATCGGAGGTCGAATTCGTTGGTCGCCCCGTCCGGACGGGGCGGCTTGACCTGGGCGAGGGCGGTGTACTGGGTTCCGTATTCGTAATTCACCTTTTCGACCGTCTCGTATTTCCGCCAGAGGTACTGCGTGTACCGTCCGTCCCTCTTGCCGAAGCCCATGGACACGGGATTGTAATCGATGGAACCGTACCACGTATGAATGCCGATCAACTCGTTGTCCAGCTGAACGAAGGCGATGGGCCCGCCGTTCCGAATTGTGTATTTGGCGAGCAGGGGGCAGACCCGGTCGTACCAGGCCTTGACCTTTTTCAGAAACAGGGGATGGATGTAGGAAACCGATTCGCTGCGGAACGGTTTGCCGTCGATGTTCACAGCCCGAATGTCTTGATATTTTTCGGTGAGCCACCCGGGCAGGCCGTCGTATTGGAGTTCCGAATACTGATACGGTCCTGGACGCGCAATGACGTAAAGTCCGGCATCCCTGGCTGTTTTCAGGAAATCTTCAAGATCGTGCACGCCGTCACCGGTTCCAAAAATGAATTTGCCTTCTTCCGGTTCGTGGATCAACCACGGAACGTAGGTGGCGATGCAATTGCCGCCCGCTTCTTTGAGGAGCTCCATGCGGGATTTCCAGTCCTTTTTCGGCACGCGGAAATAGTGGAATTCGCCGGAAATCAGAAAAATATATTTGCCGTCCTTTTTGAATGAGGTTTTATCGAACTGGATGGGTGAGAGTGTGGCGGGTGCGGTCATCGATGCCCGATATTGGGCATCGACGGATTTTGGGTGAAGTGCCACGATCAGGAATGTCGTTGAAATGCATTTCGGTAAAAAGCGCATGAACGGAATCCTCCGAAAGAAGGCTGTGCCCCGGGGCAGCCTGTATTTTTTTGAAATGTTCCGGGTACATTGAATCTGAAAACAAGATAAAGGTTTTATTGGATAATCTCAACAGTAAAAAGACTTGGCAAGGAATATTGAGAATGAACCGTCGATTGTGATTTTCATTGCAATCCGGCGGTGTGGAAATCTAAAAGAAAATAAGGGGCTGTCCCAAAAGTATGATTTCTGATCCGCTCATGCTGAGCCATTATTCCATAAAACGGAATAATGACGGACTCCGTCGAAGCATGACCGGTAAATATTCAAGTTATCGCGCTTTGACAAGCCATCGTCGCGCATCGCGGGATCAGCGCGATCGGTATTTTTCTTTTTGGACAGCCCCCATCGGATTCAGAATTCTTTAAAAGGAAAATCCCGTTGAAAGAAGCGAGACGGGGTTTAGGGATCTATTGCACTCCTTCCAGATTCCGGATGCGCGTTTCATACTCGTTGAGGCGGTTTTCCAACTGGAGTACATTGTGTTCAACCGTCGGTTTTTCCGAAACCTTGTTTTCGAGAAAGGAGATGTTCTCCCGGATTTGGGCGATATCGTCCTGCATGCGGTTCAAGGCGGCGGGATTGTTCCCCAATTCGGTCGCCAGGAGTTCAATTTTTTTGTCGATTGTCTGTAGGCCTTTTTCCATTTCGGCTACGCGTCGATCCAGATTCTGCCATTCCGATTTTGATGGAAGCTTGCCGACTTCCTCCCTGGTGGCAAAACCGGCCAGTTCTTCCCTGGTCGCGAGTTTTCCGACCGCCGTTTTGGTGGCCAACGAACGGAGATCGTCTTTTGTGGCCCATTCCGGCTTCGGCGCCTTCGGTTTGGGTGCTGCCTTTTTGGGCTTCTTGACTGCGGGACGCTTCACCGGTTTTTTCTTGACGGATTTGGCCATGGATTAGTCCCTCCATGTTAAATGGTGGTTGGTGGCTTGTTTCCAATCGCCCCGGAGAAACTTCCGATGCGATTTAATTAAAATAATGAATTTTAGAAAAAAGTCAATAACCATTTTAAAAAACCGTATCTTTTTTTTATCCTTCATGAAAGCGCAGGATGGTGCGACCTGCGGGATACCTCGGTCTCAGCTGTTCACGCAACACGGGCGTACCAGGGATGGTTTGATGTAATTATATGTAAATCTAAAACTTAGATATAACGAGCATGGTTATCAAAGCCATAGCGGCGGTGATTGCCCATTTGACATTGTTGGAAAACCGGTCGCTTTTCCACAGGGGGATCAATCCCAACGGCCCCAAAAAAAGAAGGCCGAGTATGACGCCTTTCTGCGAGGCATTTTTTTTCCCGGGGGGTTGTTCCGCCCCGGGTTGCGGTTGCCACAGCGTGCCTTCGGCGAGAGATGCTTTGACAAGGATACCGGTGGAAAACGTGAGCGGCGTTTGCACGGAATAATCGAGGAACACTTTTTCCATGGTCGAAACATGAACTTCCGCGACGTTATGCCCGAAAGACTTTAGGAAAAAAGTGTAATTCACGGTCACGGTACAGTCGCCTTTCAGCACTTCGAAAGCGTGCACGCCCCATTCCCGGGTGTAATCCATGCCGTCGATGCAGATCCGCGGGCGGGTGAACGCCTGAAACCATCGATGGGACAGGATCCGTGTGCGGACGACGATCATGCCCATTTCCTGCTTTAACGTTGCCATCGGATCCGGAGCGGCGGTTTTCGCCGACCAAGAAGGCGCAGGAGCCGGTTGTGGCGGCGTTTTCTTCGGTGTGATCACCGCACCGCAGGCGTAACAATTGAAGGGCTGCGCCTGACGGTGACCACAGCGTGGACAGGTGTACACGTTTTCCGCCTGCAGTCCTGCAGTGCCCTGTCGAGCCGGAATGTGCATCGCCATCGGGCTGGCCTCCGATCTCCGAACCGTGAACCTGCGGCCGCATTTTTTGCAAACGGCCGTCGCACCGGCATCGGGAATGTCGATCCGTCTGGCCTTGAAACTTGCACGGCATTCCGGACAACTGACCTTAATAAAATTTTCGTCCATGGTCGTCTTTCTCTCAATCGGAAAAAACACCGTCGATTCCCGGTACCCGAGGAATTCCGGATTGCTTTACAGACTTTAGGCGGTACGATTTCATCCGGAACGGTGTCAACCGTTTTTCCCTCTCCTTGCGGTAATGTTTTTTCAGAGCATTGGAAGGATCGGAACAGAGAAGGACGCGCAGGCCGTCACCACGGCCGGCAATCTTCCGCCCAATTCCAGGACCATCCATCCGGCGAGCACCACGGTTGCCGCTCCGATCAGGGACGGAAAAAAACGGCTGGCGAACGCCTTCAGTCAACAAAGCAGTTCCTGTAGGATTCGTTCATACCGTCCTTCCGCCGTCCACGACGACGGTCTGGCCGGTGACAAAGGTCCAATCGGAGGCCAAGGTCAGCACCACTTCGGCCACGTCTTCGGGCCTGCCCACGTGCTTGATTACGGCGTCGTTCACGAAATTCCGACGCAGGTCGGGGGCGTTGGCGGTCCCGTCCAGCCAACGCGTTTCAACAAGGCCGGGGGCGACGGCATTCACCAGAATTTCAGGGCCGAGTGCGCGGGCAAGGGATTTGGTCACGGAGACGACCCCCGCTTTGGATGCTGCGTATGCGATGCAGCTTCCCCGGCCGTTGAGCCCGGCGATCGATGCCACATTGACGATCCGTCCGCTGCCCTGTTTTTTCATGGCGGGAGCCACAGCACGGCAGCAGAAAAAAAGACCCTTGAGGTTCACTGCAAAAATGCGATCCCAGATTTCCTCGGTCATGGCCTCCAGATCCGCATGGCCGATGAACCGGGTGAACGCTGCGTTGTTGATCAGGATGTCGATCCGGCCGAACACCTTCAAAACGTTGTCCACCATGCCCCGCACTTCCTTGTCCGACGAAACGTCCGCGCGGACAGCCAGGCCGAATGCGCCCAGCTTACGGAGGTCTTCAAGGGTCATGACGGCTTCGGATTCGGATTTGGAATAATTGACGGCCACGGAAGCGCCTTCCTTCGCGAGGGCGAGGCAGACGGCCCGGCCGATTCCCGTTCCACCGCCGGTGACAAGTGCCGATTTTCCGTTCAGTTTCATGGATACCTTTCGATGAATTCCGCAGCTAGCCCTGCGCAGGCCGCACCACGCCGATGGTCAGGAGCAGGTTGGCGTAGATGCGCTGCTCTCCGGTCGCAACGGTCAGGCACACGTCCTTGGTCCCGGCAGCATCGTAAAACGCGAACCGTTCCACTTTCACGAGATCGCCCGAAGCACCGTTCTCTTTCAAGACGGCCCTGAATTCATTCCAGATCGGCGGATCCTCCTCAAGCGCGTACGGGCCGGTTTTCGCGTAGTCCATGACCTCGGCCTTTTCGATGGGAATGGCCCGGACCAGCACCTTGAGAACGTCCGTGACCGTGACCAGGCCGGGCGCCAGGTTCAGGTAGACCAGTTCCGCATTCGGCCCTTTTTTTGTCGAATGCGGATAATTGCCGTCGGAAATCAGCACTTTGCTGCCGTGCCCGGCACGGGCGCAAGCGGCTAAAATGTGGGGGTGGAGGAGTTCGTTTTTTAACATGTGGACCTCATCTTAAGGGTTTTCCAGCACGTTTCCTTCCCGGGCATCGGATTTTTTCAGCAGGCAGGCGAACACCAGCCCGACCAGGCCCAGCGAGGCGAACATGACCTGGCTGACTGTGTAGGCGTGGGTCATGTCGCGAAGTTTTCCGTTCAGTGCCGGGAAGGCTGCAAGACCGATGTTTTGGATCATGGTCATCAATCCGTAGGCCGTGCCCACGACTTCCTTTCGAACCACGAGCGGAATGGAGGGCCACATGGCCGCGGGAATGAGCACGAAAGCGACGCCGAGCGTGATCATGGGGAACACCGGATTGGTTTTCGTCAGGCCCAACACGAGATGGCTCGGGATTAAAATGAGCGACCCGATGACCATCAGCGAAGCCCGTTTGCCGATTTTGTCCACGAGGTGCCCTGCGAAGGGCGCACAGACCATGGACGCGAAAATGATGATGGACGTGATGCCTCCTGCCGTGCTCGTCATGTGGAAGAAATTGCTGAACACCTGCCGGAAGAATCCTCCAGTGGATTCGGCCACACGCCGGATGCCCCATTTGTCCACGAAGAAGTCTGTGGCCAGCGCGGTGAAGGGGAATATGGCCGAATAGAACGTGACGCACAGGAACGTGACGAACCAGAAGCTGCTCTTGAATTCCCGGATGTTGCGGAAAACGATTTTTTCACCGCTTTCCTGTTGTTTCAGTCCGAGCACATGCTCGCCGTGCCGGTCCATCAGGATGTAGACCACGTTCGATGCCAACGAGACGAGGCAAAAAAGAACGGCCGCCATCAGTGAATAGTGGTATCCGCCGAAGCGGTGTGCGATCAGTTCGCCCGTGTTGAAGCTGAATAGGGTTCCGATCCTGCTGACGGTGAGGGTCACCCCGAACGCCAGTGCCATTTCCTTCCCTTTGAACCACCGGGACACCATGGCCATTTGCGCAACGATGAGCGGTTCGGATCCGGCGCCGAAGATGAAGCGCCCAAGAAAAAGCAGGGGGATGGACCGCGCGTAGGCCACCACGCAGGAGCCGATAAAGACCAGAACAGAAAAAATCATGCTCGCCCGCCTCGTTCCCAGGCGGTCGATCAAAATCCCGCCGACCAGCACGGAAAGGATCGCTGCCATGCTGTACATGGTGTACATCTTTCCAACGGTTTCGCGCCCGGCGCCGAGCTGTTCGACGAGGCTCGGTGCAACGGCGCCGATGATGTCGTAGGCGAAGTAACTGCCGAACGTCAGCAGGGAGACGAAGATCAGAATCGTGAAACGAAATGCTTTGGCGGAAGGATGCAGAAAACCGGCGGAGCGTTGCATGTCGGGCATGGAGAACTCCTTCAAAATGGATAAACCGTTCGTCGATTGAGTTTAACATAGGGAAAAAAAGTGTGAAAATCAAATGGTAAGGGATGGTCGAAGGCCTCGATTTTCTTTATGGCAAAATGATTCATGCTGATGCAAAAATACCATTGAACATACATCAGCCATCGTTTTCTCATCAAAAACATGAAAATTCGGTTTACAATGAAGAAATTTCATGGTAAATTTGATCCAATCCGAGACGGTTGAACGTCTTCGGCAATACCTCGTTGGATTTCATCGACAAAAAGTATACGGATTCAGGACCCGACGAGCAGGTGAAATACGTCGCCATCGACACCGTTTCCTTTGTTCCTTTGATTTTGGAAACGGCTCCGGAAACGAAGAAAGACGGCAGTGGAAAGACGATCCTGAGCGGGGCACTTCAAAAGGAATATGCCAAAATGCTCGAGGCGTTCACCCGAGCTCATCTTGGAGGGGAAATCGGCATTGTGGTCGACGGGGAGATCGTGACGCTCCATAAAATCCGGAGCGTCATTTTGGGAGGCCAATTTCAAATCACCCGGTGCACGGACAATGCCTGTGAGGTGCTGAGGAATAAATTGACGAAATAGGCCATTGGTCAATTCAATCAGGAGGACATCCATCATGGAAGAGAAAGAAATCGGTGTGGTGACGCATTATTTCGGCAAGATTTCGGTCGGCATCATCGAGTTGAGCGATGCCCTGAAGGTCGGGGACACGGTCCATATCAAGGGCGCTCACGACGATTTCACCGAAACCGTCGATTCAATGCAGGTGGAGCATAAATCGGTCCCCGCAGGCAAAGTGGGAGACCTGGTCGGCATCCACGTCAGCAAACCGGTCCATCCGAACGATAAGGTGTTTTTGGTCGTTTCGTAACCCGCACGTTCACTACCCCGGTTGTTCCATTTCCCCGTATGGGTTGAATGCGGGGTGAGGCACTTTGCAGGGGTTCGGGAGAGACGGTAATCTCGCTCCAGCGCTGTGTCCGGATTGTTTGATAAAAAAAACAGGGATTCATTCTCCATCAGGATGGGGCAGAATCGCATCCAAGTCGATCAGGAGTGAACCGTTTACGCTTCGACAGGCCATTGTTGCGCGTAGCGGGATATTGTCCCACGGAGCGCGATCAGCGCAAACGACTTTACAGATTTATTCTTATATTTGCTAAAGCCCACTTCCGAATTCTGCGGTGCCGTTGCACCATCCGGAACACGGAACCCGGGCAGAAAAAGCACTTCTTTTCAAGGCGCTTCATCTGTCCTGAAGCGCGGTCACGTTCAATTCCCTGCCCTGGAGCACGCGGATGGCCTGGACCGCGGCCCAGGAAGCGGAGAGGGTCGTCAAACAAGGCACGTTGCGGGCCAGGGCCACGCGGCCTATGTTGTATTCGTCGTACCGCGACACCTTGCCCAGCGGCGTGTTGACAATGAGCTGGATGTCGCCGTTGATGATCAGGTCCACGGCATTCGGCCGCCCTTCTTCGACCTTGTGCAGCATCCTGGCCGGGATGCCCGCCTTGCGGAACGCCTTGTACGTCCCCTCGGTGGCGAGAATCCCGAATCCGAGTTCATAGAGCTGTCGAGCGATGGCTGTGGCCGTGGGTTTGTCGTTGTCGTTCACGCTGATGAATACGCTGCCCTTCGTCGGAAGGTTGTTGCCGGCCGCGATCTGAGCCTTGGCAAAAGCGCCGCCAAAGGTACGGTCCAGTCCCATGACTTCGCCGGTGGACCGCATTTCGGGTCCAAGGTAGGTCTGCACATTCGGGAACTTGATGAACGGGAACACGGGGGTTTTGACCGCAATCCTGCCGGTCGGTTCCGCATCCGGAATCTCCAGTGCCTTGAGCGATTTTCCCATGATGACCTTGGAGGCGACCTTGGCCCAGGGAATGCCGGTGGCCTTGCTGACGAACGGCACGGTCCGCGAAGCGCGGGGATTGACTTCCAAAACGTAGATGAGGCCGTCGCGCAACGCGAACTGGACGTTGATCAGGCCCTTGACCTTCAACGTCGACGCCAGGAGAAGGGTTTGTTGGACAATGGTTTGGTAATTCTCCTCGCTGATCATGTAGGGCGGCAGGACACAGGAACTGTCACCGGAATGGATGCCGGCTTCTTCGATGTGCTGCATAAAGCCGCAGATCCGGGTTTCCGTTCCGTCGCTGACGGCGTCCACGTCGAATTCGAAGGCGTCCTCAAGAAACTTGTCCACCAGAATCGGGTGGTCCGGTGAGACCAAAGACGCCTCCCGGATGTATTTTTCAAGCGAGGCGTCGTCGTACACGATTTCCATGGCCCGCCCGCCGAGCACGTAGGAGGGGCGCACCAGGACGGGATAGCCGATCTTCCTCGCGGCCTTCAGTGCTTGCCGGTAAGTGTAAGCGGTTCCCCATTCGGGCTGGCGGATTTCGGAATTGCTGAACAGCCGGCCGAACCGTTCCCGATCCTCCGCAAGGTCGATGGAATCCGGCGACGTGCCGAGAATGCGTACGCCCGCTTTTTCCAGCCTTTTTGCCAGTTTGAGGGGTGTCTGTCCTCCGAACTGAACGATGACCCCCACGGGTTTTTCGAAACGAACGACGTTCAGCACATCCTCGGGGGTTAGCGGTTCAAAATACAATTTGTCGGCCGTGTCGTAGTCTGTTGAAACCGTCTCCGGATTGTTGTTGATCATGATGGTTTCGTAACCTTCCTCCCGGAGCGACAGGACGGCGTGGACGCAACAATAATCGAATTCGATGCCCTGGCCGATGCGGTTCGGTCCGCTGCCCAGAATCACCACCTTTGGCCGAATGCTGCGCACGGCCTCGTTTTCGTTCTCGTAGGTGCTGTACAGATACGACGTTTCCGATTCGAATTCCGCGGCGCAGGTATCCACAATTTTATAGACCGGTTTCACACCCTTGTCCTCGCGCTTTTTCAGGACGGTGTCTTCGGATTGGCCGATGAGCTGTCCGATGCGCCGGTCCGAAAAGCCGTGCCGTTTGGCGCGACGCAGCAGGTGCACATCCCGGATTCCTTTTTGCTTCAGCAGAGCTTCGGTACCGATGATTTCGCGGATCTGGTGCAGGAACCAGGGGTCGATTCCGGTGAGTCCGAAAATCTCTTCAACGGTCATCTCCTGACGGAACGCCTCGCCCAACTGGAACAGGCGCTGGTGCGAGGGTCGCTTGAGCTGCTCCGTCAGATCCGTACGGTTCATGGCGTCCTGGGGTTCAAAACCGGAACAATCCATTTCGAGGGACCTTAGCCCCTTCTGCAGCGCCTCCTTGAAAGTGCGCCCGATGGCCATGGTTTCCCCGACGGATTTCATCTGGGTGCCCAGCAGCGGTTCGGTCTGCGGAAATTTTTCAAAATTCCACCGCGGGATTTTGACCACCACGTAATCCAGGGTCGGCTCGAACGAGGCGGGGGTCTTCCCCGTGATGTCGTTCGGGATCTCGTCCAGGGTGAAGCCGACCGCCAGCTGGGCTGCGATCTTGGCGATGGGAAAGCCCGTGGCCTTCGATGCCAGCGCTGAACTGCGCGACACGCGGGGGTTCATCTCGATCACCGTCATCCGGCCGTTTTTCGGATCCACGGCGAATTGAATGTTGGACCCGCCGGTTTCCACTCCGATCTCCCGGATGATGGCCTTGGCCGCGTCGCGCATCCGTTGGTATTCGCGGTCCGTCAGCGTCTGGACGGGCGCGACGGTGATGGAATCCCCGGTATGGATTCCCATGGGATCCACGTTTTCGATGGAGCAGATGATCACCACGTTGTCCCGCAGATCGCGCATCACTTCCAGTTCAAATTCCTTCCATCCGATGACGGATTCCTCGACGAGCACCTCGCGGATCGGGCTCTGGTCGAGACCCCAGCGGATCAACTCCCGATATTCTTCCACGTTGTAAGCGATGCTGCCGCCCATACCACCGAGGGTGAAGGAGGGACGGATGATGGCGGGATATCCGATTTCAGGGACGATCGCCATGGCTTCGTTCAGCGTGCGGGCGAATCCGCCTTTCGGGACTTCCAGGCCGATTTTTTCGACCGATTTCTTGAAGCGTTCCCGGTCCTCGGCTTTTAGAATGGCTTCCAGTTTGGCACCGATCAACTCCACACCGAACCTGTCCAGAACTCCGGATTCGGCAAGGGCCACGGTCACGTTGAGTGCGGTTTGTCCGCCCATGGTCGGGAGCAGGGCATCGGGCCGTTCCTTTTCAATCACTTTGGCAACGGTTTCCGGATTCAGCGGCTCCACGTAGGTCCGGTCGGCCAGTTCCGGATCGGTCATGATGGTGGCCGGATTCGAATTGATCAGAACGACGTGGTAGCCGAGTTTTTTCAGCGCCTTGAGCGCCTGGGTCCCGGAATAATCAAATTCACACGCCTGTCCAATGACGATGGGCCCGGATCCGATCAGTAAAATTTTTTGAATGTCGGTGCGTTTGGGCATGTTTTAAAATGGCAATGGGTACTCGGTTATGGGTTATCTGCAATTGGTACTTTGTACTTGGTATTCGGTAATTAGTCGTGGGTTATGGGTTGTCGGTTTGGAGAGGTTTTTCATCCCCTTCAGCAATATTGCTGGGGATGCCAATCGCACAGCGCCTTATTTGGTCTCGCGTTGCCAATTATCCAGAATCCAGAACCATTATTTATCACCTATTACCTATATTCTTGATAAATTCCCCGAACAGATACAACGAATCGTGCGGTCCCGGCGAGGCTTCGGGATGGTACTGCACGGAGAACACGGGCAGGTCCCTGTGCCTCATCCCCTCGACCGTGCGGTCGTTCAGGTTGAGATGGGTTACGGTGAATCCGGCTTTCTCCGCGGATGCAGCGTCGATGGCGAAGTTGTGGTTCTGGGCGGTGATTTCAACGTCGCCGGTCTTCAGGTTTTTTACGGGATGGTTGGATCCATGGTGCCCGAATTTTAACTTGTAGGTTTTTGCGCCGAGCGCCAGCCCCAGGATCTGGTGCCCCAGGCAGATGCCGAACACGGGTTTCCATCCTGCCAACGCCCGGACGGCTTCGATGGCGTACACGACGGCTTCGGGATCTCCGGGACCGTTGGACAGGAAGACCCCGTCCGGATTCAAATCCTTCACGGCTTCGGAAGGAGTCGATGCGGGAACCACCGTGACGTCCAGACCGAAAGAAGTCATCAGACGCAGGATGTTGTGCTTGATGCCGAAATCGTACGCCACGACCTTCGACACGTTTGTTACCGCCGTCCGGAAGCCGTCGTAGTACCATGCCTGCTCGGCCTTCTCCCGCCATCGCATGCTGCGGTCGCAGGTGACCTCCCGGACCAGGTCCTGTCCGACGATACCGGGGTGGCTTTTCAGCCGCCGTTTCAATTCGGAGAACGGCAGACTGTCGTTGGAGAGGATCCCCGTCATGGAACCCTTTTGGCGGATGTGCCGGGTGAGCTCCCGGGTGTCGATCTGTTGGATGCCGGGGATGCCGTGCCGTTTCAGGTACGCATCGAGCGTTTCCGTCGCCCGGAAATTGCATGAAACGGGACTGATCTCCCGTACGATCAGAGCTTCCACACGGGGTTTGACGGATTCCGCATCCTCGAGGTTGATCCCGCAGTTGCCGATGTGGGGGTAGGTCATGGTGACCATCTGCCCCTTGTAGGAAGGATCGGTCAGGATTTCCTGGTACCCCGTCATTCCCGTATTGAAGACGACTTCTCCGATCGCCGTACCGCCGGCACCGATGGCCTCGCCCACAAAGGTTTTTTCATCTTCCAATAGGAGTATGGCTTGCATGCAAATGTTCCAACCTGATGATCAAGAATTCCGAATTCCGAGTTTCGAGTTGCACAGAAAATGGAATGAACCTGTTCTTCAACTCAGAATGTTGAACGCAAAACCCGTAATTCGAAATCCGAAATTTATCACTCGAAACTCCCCAATTGTTCATCCGATCACGGTTCCCGAGGGAATGATCGCATTTTTCGGAACGATGACGATGCCTTCACGGATGACCCAATTCCCGGTATCGACTTCCTCCTGGCGGTTCCGATCCAGGATCTGGACGCCGTCGCCGATCCGCGCGTTCTTGTCGATGATCGCCTTTTCAATGATGCAATCCTTGCCGATGGCCGCATCCGGCCTGCCGAGGGTTTTGTTCAGTTCGTGGTCCTCCTCGGTCTCGTAGTAATCCTTGCCCATGACGACCGAACGCACGATCCTGGCGCCCCTTTTGATGCGCGATCGAAGCCCGATGAGGGTGTCCTCGATTTGGCATTCCTCCAGAATGGCACCTTCGTTGATGATGGACCGGCTGACCTGGCAGCCGGAGATTTTTGCGCCCGGCAAGTACCGCGGGCGAGTGTAAATCGGGCGCTCGGCCTCGTAAAAATTGAACTTGGGCACCGGCGCCACCAGGTCCATCATTGCCCTGTAAAACGATCCGATCGTCCCCACGTCTTCCCAGTAGCCTTGAAACAGGTATCCGAATACTTTGTGGAATTTGATGGCATGGGGGATGAGGCCCTTGCCAAAATCGGCATGATCGGTCTTGGACAGCAATTCGGACAGCACATCCCGGTTGAACAGGTAGATTCCCATGGATCCGATGAACGGATCCTCGTTCGGATTCATTTTTTTTTCCTCGATCCATTTCGGGGAAGGCCGAAACGGTCCCAGGACATCCTCGCTTTTGGGTTTCTCAACGAAATCCACGATCCGGGCGTCCCTGTCCATTTGGAGGATGCCGAATTCGCTGACCCGGTTTCTGGGGACGGGAAGCACGCCGACCGTCACGTCCGCCTGGTGGAAAACGTGAAATTCGAGAAGGCTCATGTAATCCATGGAATACAGGTGGTCACCAGCCAGAATCAATTGGTAGTCGATGTTCTTGTCCATGAAGTACTGGATGTTTTTTCGCACCGAATCCGCAGTCCCCTGGTACCATTCCGTGTTCTCGAGCGTCTGCTGGGCGGCCATGACCTGCACGAAGCCTTCGGTAAAAGGCGTGAAAAAGTACGTCCTGGAAATGTGCCGGTTGAGGGATTCGGAGTTGAACTGCGTCAACACGAACATTTTGCGGATGCCCGAGTTGAGACAATTCGAGATCGGGATATCGATGAGACGGAATTTGCCCGCTATGGGCACGGCCGGTTTGGCCCGCGTCTTGGTGAGCGGATACAACCTCGATCCCGCCCCGCCGGCCATGATGATGGCAACGGTGTTGTGTATCATGATCCACCCCCGTTTTTTATCACCCGAAGCACCATTCCCTTTGAGGTGATTTTACCAATATACCAAAGCCTTACTTTTTATGCAATAAAAAAGCCCTTCGAGATGCCGCAGGCAACGAAGGGCTTGAAAAAACGCGGTTCGGAGAAAAGAATTTCATTTCTCCTCCTTGAGCTTTTCATCCCGCTCGGCGATGTGCAGTTGATCCATGATTTCATCCAGATCGCCGGACAGGATTTCCTGCAAGCGGTACAGGGTCAGGTTGATTCGGTGGTCGGTGACCCTTCCCTGCGGGAAATTAAACGTTCGGATTTTTTCGCTGCGGTCACCCGATCCGATCATGGACCGGCGGCTCGCCATCAATTTGGCTTCTTCCTCTTTTCGCTTGAGGTCGTACAGCCTGGCCCGCAGGACCTTCAATGCCTTGGCCTTGTTCTTGTGTTGGCTCTTTTCGTCCTGGCAGGTCACGATCATGCCCGTCGGGAGGTGCGTAACGCGGACCGCAGAGTCCGTCGTGTTGACGCTCTGCCCTCCCGGACCGGAGGATCGGTACACGTCGATGCGGATGTCCTTGGGATCGATGACGATGTCCACGTCTTCGGCCTCGGGGAGGATCACGACCGACGCGGCCGACGTGTGGATCCGTCCGCTGGTTTCGGTGACCGGAACGCGCTGGACCCGATGCACGCCGCTTTCAAATTTCAACCGGCCGTAGGCATGGTCCCCGGACACGGAAAAGATAATTTCCTTGAACCCCCCGAGTCCCGTCGGGTTGGAGCTGAGCAACTCTTTTTTCCATGTCCGCCTCTCGATGTATTTCGTGTACATCCGGTACAGGTCCCCGGCAAACAAGGCCGCTTCTTCTCCGCCGGTGCCGGCGCGGATTTCCACGATGGCGTTTTTTTCATCCTGAGGATCCTTCGGAATGAGCATCTGCTTGAGGTCGAATTCAAGCTTTTCCGACAGCGTTTTGCATTCCTCGAATTCCTCCCGGGCCAATTCCTTCAGTTCGGCATCCTGGGATGAACGCAGGATCTCGGAGTCTTCCTCGATTTTGGCCAGGATCTTTTTGTATACGCGGGTTTTGTCGACAACGGGGAGCAGGCTTTTGTGCTCCCGGTTCAGGGCGATGGTTTTTTCCTGCTGACGGAGGGTGTCCGGATCCTCGAGCGCCTTCTCGATTTCGTTCAGGCGATCAATGGTTCTGTCGAGTTTTTCGATGAATGGATTCTTTTCCATGTTCGTCACGCAGCGGAAACGGTTTCGACGCCGCTTCCGATGTCCTGATTCAGGGCCGATTTCAGGGCCGTCAATGCGATTTCGATCTGCCCGTCGTCGGGTTCCTTGGTGGTGATTCGCTGCAGCCAGAGGCCGGGCGCCACCAGCACCTGTGCCAGGGGCTTTCCGAATTTTTTCCCGGAGAGCTTGATGATTTCATAGGAGATCCCGCCGATCACCGGAATGAACAGGAAGCGGACCAGACGGTCAAGCGCCGTGTGGGGCCGACCCAGCATCACGAACACGACAAGCGACACCAGCATGACCACCAGCAGAAAGCTGGTTCCGCATCGGGGATGGTGGGTGGCGAACGGCTTGACTCCTTCCAGCGTCAGGGGACGGCCGGCTTCGTAGGCGAAAATGGATTTGTGCTCGGCACCGTGGTATTCAAAAATCCGCCGGATCTCCTTCCACAGGCTGATCAGGCCCAGGTACAACAGGAAAATCGCCAGCCGCAATCCGCCGTCCACCAGGTTGAACGCGACTCCGTTTTGAATGCCCATCCATTCGGTCAGCTTGAGCGGCAGGTAAAAAAACAGGGCCAGACCGAGGACAAACGCGAACACGACCGTTGACCCGATAATCCATCCCGAAGCGGATTTGGCCGGTTTGTTTTTGTCCTTTTCGATTTCTTGCATGGCGATGTCGCTTGAAAAATTGAGCGCTTTCACGCCGAGGACGAGGGATTCGATGAGGATGACGCCTCCCCGGACGAATGGGAATCCGAGAACACGGAACGTCTTGGTCCACGACTGCATTTTGTCCCGTTTGAGAACAATTTTGCCGTTCGGTCGGCGCACGGCCACTGAAACGTATTCGGGAGAACGCATCATGACACCTTCGATGACCGCCTGTCCGCCGACCTGAGCCGAATGGGCCGGGGCAGGAACGCCGCCCAAAAGGCGGATGGCGTCGATAAATCGGGTGCTATCCACTAATCGGATAGCATAAAAAAGCGGAATTTGTATAAAATTCCGCTTCGCAAAAGCTGTCATTTTTGAAAAGGAAATCGGCAAAATCATTTCTCGGCTTTCGCTTCCGGTTTGGCCTTTTTCTTGTCCAGACTGTATTTTTTCATGTACTTTTCGACACGGCCGGCGGTATCAATCAGCTTCTGCTTGCCCGTGAAAAATGGATGGCAGTTCGAGCAGATGTCCACGTGGATGTCTTTTGCCGCGGAATGCGTCTGAAACGTGTTGCCGCATGCACATTTCACGGTGACCATGTTGTATTGCGGATGGATCTCTTTTTTCAAGGTCAAAACCTCCTGAAATTTAAACGGATAAAGATAACTAAAATAAATTGTATTATCAAGCGAAAATTGCTTTACAGGGACGGAAATCCCGATTTTTCAACGATCCGAGGATCCGCCCGTGTTCCGGTTGTTTTGATGGAATTTCGGCCAGGGGCTGCGGGCAAGGACTCCCCCGGTGCCGTAAACGGCGTACAGCTTCCCGTCCCTCGATCCCACGTAGACAGTACCGTCGGCTCCGATGGCGGGAGACGAATAAATCCAGTCCCCGGTGGCGAACGACCATTTGAGGGATCCGTCCGAACCTACGGCGTACAGCTTCCCGTCGTCCGATCCGACGTACACGGTTCCGTCCGAACCGACGGCCGGCGACGAGTAAATCTGATCCCCGGTCGCAACAGACCATTTTTGCGTCCCGTCCGGACGGACGGCGTACAACCGGCTGTCCCACGATCCCACATAAAGGGTCCCGTCCGTCCCGATGGCGGGGGAGGAGCGTATGTCGTTTGCGGTTTTAAAAATCCATTTCACCGCGCCGTTTGCCTGGAAGGCATAGAGCCAATTGCCGTCGGACCCGACGTACACGGTTCCGTCCGAGCCGATGGCGGGAGAGGAGAGAATGGACCATTTGGTCTTGGTCGCCCATTTCAGCGTGCCGTCGGATTGAATGGCGTAGAGTTTGTAATCGTCACATCCCACGTAGACCGTTCCATCGGCACCGACGGCCGGGGATGAACTGATGTTGTCCCCGGCGAGAAACGCCCATTTTTGAATTCCGTTCGGTTTGACCGCATACAGCTTGTTGTTGTAGGATCCCACATACACGGTTCCATCCGGGCCGACGGCCGGGGAGGAGGAAAGGGCTTCTCCGGTCGTCAATGCCCATTTCAGTTTTCCGTTCGGTTTGATCGCGTACAGGCGCCTGTCATCGGATCCGACGTATATGGTCCCGTCCGAACCGACGGCGGGTGAGGAAAAAATGCAGTCACGGGTTGAAAACGCCCATTTGCCGGTTCCGTTTGGATGCACGGCGTAAAGGGTATGGTCGTCGGATCCCACATAAACGGTACCGTCCGGACCGATGGCGGGAGACGAATGAATGCAGTCGCGGGTTGAAAACGCCCACTTTTGCGTGCCGGGCGTCTGGGATGGTGCATCCAGAAACAGGAACAAAAGCAGCCAAATGGCGATGGTATTTTTCATCACGGGTTTTTTGAGAGGAGCGTTCGACGGACTTCCGGTTCACGTGCTCATGGATTCCAGAAATTCCTTGTTGTTTTTCGTGCCCCGCATTTTCTCAATCATGAATTCCATGGCTTCTGTGATGTTGAGTTCGTTGAGCAGTTTGCGGAGGATCCACACGCGGTTCAATTCGAATTCGGTCAGCAACAGCTCTTCCTTCCGGGTTCCGGATTTGTTGATGTCGATGGCCGGGAAAATTCGGCGGTCCGAAAGCTGTCGGTTGAGCTGGAGTTCCATGTTGCCCGTGCCCTTGAATTCCTCGAATATCACTTCGTCCATCCGGCTGCCCGTGTCGATCAGGGCGGTGGCCATGATCGTGAGGCTGCCTCCATCTTCGATATTGCGCGCCGCGCCGAAGAACCGCTTGGGCCGCTGCAGGGCGTTCGAATCCACGCCGCCGGAAAGGATTTTACCGGAATGGGGTACGACCACGTTGTGTGCGCGGGCCAACCGGGTAATGGAATCGAGCAGGATCACGACGTCATGCCCGTATTCCACCAGGCGCTTGGATTTTTCCAGAACCATTTCGGCCACCTGAACGTGGCGCTCGGCCGGTTCGTCAAACGTCGAGCTGATGACTTCGGCCTTGACCGAGCGTTCCATGTCGGTTACCTCTTCCGGCCGTTCGTCGATCAGAAGAACGATCAGCGTGATCTCCGGATGGTTCCGCGTAATGGAATTGGCGATTTTCTGCAGAATGATTGTTTTACCGGTTCGCGGCTGCGCCACGATCAATCCACGCTGGCCCTTGCCGATGGGTGTGAGCATGTCCATGATGCGTGTCGTGTGGTCGCGCGATTCCGATTCCAACATGATCTTTTTGGTGGGGTACAACGGTGTCAGGTTGTCGAAGAGAATTTTGCTCTTGGCTTCATCCGGATTTTCGTAGTTGATGGCCTCCACCTTGATCAGGGCGAAGAACCTCTCGTTGTCCTTCGGCGGCCGGATCTGTCCGGAGACGATGTCGCCGGTCCTCAAGCTGAACCGTTTGATCTGGGACGGGGAGACGTACACATCATCCGGGCCGGGCAGGTAGTTGGTGTCCGCCGAGCGCAGGAATCCGTAGCCGTCCGGCAGGATTTCCAGGACACCGGCGGAAAAGATGTTGCCGTCCTTCTGGGTCTGTGCCTCGAGGATACGGAAAACCAACTCCTGTTTTCGGAGTCCGGAGTATCCGGGGATGTCCATGGTTTGGGCCAGTTCGGTCAGCTGTGAAATTTTCATTTTTTTCAGTTCGGATATATCCATTTGTATCCTCCTAAATGGCACAAAGCCATCTTGCATCAAGGGTATTGATTTGATCGGAATCGGGATTCACAATGTGTTCTGTTTGGATTTGAAATAAGCGGATGAAATCAAACCTTTTTCAACCTTTTAAAAATGCCATCGTGTCTATGCAAACCATATCATGAATTTATTGAACTTGGGGATGATGAACGTTTGAGCAACCGGGAACGAGAAAAGCAAGTAGAGGTCGCTGAATTCAACGTTACTGATCTTGTTTCTGCGATAAAATTTTTCACAGCAACGTTTTGCACAGTAAAAATATGTACGGTGAAAAATTTGTACCGTGAAAAATAAACATATTTTTTCTTTTTGTCAAGTTGTTTGTTCAAAAAATCAGGACACCATCCGGATGGTGGATTTCACGATGCTGTACCGTTTGGACAAGAACGGATTGATTTTTCTCGCCAGGTCGGCGCATTCACCGAGTGAGGCATCCGTTTCGATACCGGCTTCCTGGAAACCGTCGGTTCCTGACGCCCGATTTTCCGGTTCGGGAACCGGCCTGCAGGGTCCGGCATCAGGACGGATTCGATTGGGACCGCCTCAGCGCCTTCTGGATCTTAGACAGCAACTCCTCGGTGGCGAACGGTTTGGCGATGAAATCCGCTGCCCCCAGCTCAAACACCCGTTCTTCGACTTCCTTGCCCGGATAAGCGGTGATGAAAATCACGGGGATATTCTTGGTGCGCGAAAACATTTTCAGGCTTTCCATGGCGTTGAGTCCGCCGACAGATGGCATGCGGATGTCCATGATGATCAGGTCCGGGCTTTCGGAATAAGCCTTTTTGATGGCCTGATCGCAATCCGGAGCGGTCACCACTTCCATCTGGTTGGCCCGAAGCCTGGCCTCGAGCGTTTTTAGAATATCGGGATTGTCGTCCGCAACCAATATTTTCACCATGCTGTACCTCCTGTATTGTCAAAACATGGATCCATTTTAACAGCCGCCGCATGCGAATGCGTGGGCTGGTATCAAAGCAGGTAATACACCATTTTCCGGAGCAAGTCGCCGTCCACCGGTTTGCTGATCGTCAAAATCGCTTTTTTGCTGATGTATTCGTGGAACCGGCCGGTTTCGACTTCATAGCCCGACATGATCAGAATGGGGATGTCCTGGCTTTCGAGATTCTCTTTCAGTCGGCCGATGATTTCGTACCCGCTCATGCCCGGCATTTTCATGTCCAGGATGATCAGGTCCGGCAACCGGCTCTGAAGCCGTTCGAAGGCGGTGGGGCCGTTGTTGGCGGTCAGGATATTTTGATAACCGAACAACCCCAGCAGGGTTCGGGTGGCTTCGGTCAGTTCTTTTTCATCGTCGACGATCAAAATGGTTTTGTTCAGCCGTTCAGCCGTTTCATCGACCGTGTTCCGGACGGTTGCATCCTGCAGGTCCCCCGCCGTTTGTCCGTCCTTCGGGTGGTGCGCGATCCCGTAGGCGAAATGCAATTCCGTGTCCGTTCCCAGCGCGAGAAACGATTCCTTGACGATGTGCAGGATTTCTTTTTTGGGTTTAAAATCCCTTTCGTGGATCGCTTCAATCAAGAGCAGGGCTTTTTCCGGTCCCACCAGGATGGGCACGGTCTTTTTCCCCGAATTCCCCAGGATCCTTCGGATTTGATGTACGGTTTTCGGCAGGACCGCGGATCGGAGTGATTCATCGATCTGGGACGGATTGTTCAATCGGATGGAGAACAAAATGAACGGTTCCTTCGAGCTGTCCAGCCGGGTCCGGATCTGATCGGCTGCCTCCAGGTCCAGGCTGTGCCTGGGCAGCAAAAAGGTGAATGTACTTCCCCTGCCCAGGACGCTGTCCACGGTGATGGTACCGGCGTGCAGCTGAATGATTTCCTTCGAGATGGACAACCCCAGGCCGGTTCCTTTGCTTTCGTGGTTGGTGATGATTCCAAATTGCTGAAACTTGTCGAACACCTTGGGAAGATCGTCGGAAGCAATGCCCACTCCCGTGTCCATGACTCGGCATTCGGCCACCGAATCCCGGGTTGAGACGTCGACGGCGATGTGTCCTTTCTCGGTGAATTTCAACGCGTTGCCGACCAGGTTGTTGATCACCTGCACGATGCTGTCGCTGTCGGCGTACACGTCCACCGGCATCTCGGGAGCCGTCCAGCGAAATTCAAGACCCTTGTTTTGCACCGAGGACACGTGGACCTCGACGGCCGACCGGACCACATCCGTCAAATTGCATTTTTTCTTGTTGAAGCGTACTTTCTTCGCCTCGATCTTGGAGATGTCGAGGATGTTGTTCAGAATCCGCTTGAGGTGGTCGGCGTTCCTCAGGCACATTGCCAGAAAATTCTTCTGTTCGCCGTTGATTTCGCCCAGCACCCCGTCGTACAGCAGCGACATGGATTCCCGCATCGATGTGAGCGGTGTCCTCAATTCATGCGACACGTTGTGAATCCATTCGTCCTTCAACCGGTCGTACACGATCCGTTCGGTGATGTCCCGGATCGAGACCAGGCAGGCGTTTCGTCCGTTCCATTCGATGCCGGCGGCACGGACTTCTCCCGTGCCCGTTTTCCCGTTCCGCCGCTTGATGTCGATGTCGAATGCCTGCCCCTCGCGAACGGAATATTCAAACGGTTCTCCCAGCAGCTCCTCCCGCCTGCGGTTCAGGATTGTGGATGCCGCGCTGTTGATGAAGCGGATCATTCCTTCGGAATCGACGACGAGAATGCCGTCCACACTCTTTTCAATGATGGCTTCGAGGTCGCCTTTTTCCGTCTGGGGGCTGGTCATGGAACTCATTCGTACGCGATGCCGTCGTTTACGGGAAGCACCACGCTGGCCGTGGTGCCGTGCCCCTGTTTGCTTTTGTAGCGAAGATCGCCGTCGTGCGCATTGATGATGCCATAACACACCGACAATCCCAATCCCGTACCGTGTTCCTTGGTGGTGAAGAACGGATCGAAAATATGCAGCATGTCGTTTTCGGAGATGCCGCTGCCGGTGTCCGTGAAATCGATCCGGACCGTGCCGGATTCGATGCCGGTAGACACGGTGATTGATCCGCCGTCGTTCATGGCCTCGAATGCATTGCGCATCAGGTTCAAAAACACTTCCTGGATCTGCTTTTCGTCCGCCCGAACCGAAGGCAGCGGATCCGCGAGTTCCTTGATGATCCGGACCTGATGGTCCAGAAACTGTTTTTCCACCAGGTTGACCACCAGATCGACCGAATCGTTGACGTTGATTTCAGTGAAATCTCCTTTGGAGGGTTTCGAAAACATGAGAAGGCGTTTGACAATGTCTTTGACCTGGGTGCATTGGTTGACGATGATTTTGAGGTCTTTTTGCAGTTCTTCGTCCTTCGGCTTTCTGAGAAGCGAAATGTTGGCCCGCGTGGAAATGACCATCAACTGGTTGTTGACCTCGTGCGCCATGTCCGCCGCCAGTTTCCCCAGTTCGGCCAGCCTCTGGGATTCCTCGACTTTTTTTCGTTCGGTGGTGTCGCGGAATATGCCGCGCATGCCCCGGAATCCGCCATCGTTGTCGTAAATGGCGACGGCCTTCATTTCCCCCTGGATTTTCCTCCGGTGGCGCGTTTCCCATACGAGCTCGTGGATGTCTTCCCCGCTTTCCATGAACTCCTGTCGTTTCAGCTTGGCCATTTCCAGGTTGTCCCGGTCCAGCACCTCCGAAAACGGCATGCCCAGCATTTCGACCTTGGGATACCCGAGGGCGCTGGCCATTGCGTCGTTCACGTAGGTGAAATGACCGATCGCATCCGTGATGAACATCGAGTCGTTCGCCGTCTCCATGAACGTGCGGAATTTTTCCTCCGATTCCCGAAGTGATTTTTCCATCTCCTTCCGTTCGGTGATGTTGCTGACGATGCTCTGCATGATCCCCTTTTTCAGGTTGACGATGCTGGAGCTGATTTCCACATTGATGGTGGAACCGTCGTTTTTTTGGAAAGAGGATTCGAAACGCAACGAACCGGTTTTGGCGCTGGTTTTGAACGCAGCTTTCGACTGGGCCAGCTCCGCTTCGGTCTGGAGGTTCAGAAAGGGGATTTTCAGCAAATCCTCCCTGGAATGGCCCAGCATGTCGCAGGCCTTTTTGTTCACGTCGATGATCCGTCCATCGAAGTCGTAAATGAACACGGCATCGTTGGAGTATTCGAACAGACGGCGGAAATATTCCTCCCGTTCCTGAAGGTTCCGGCTGGTTTCCGTGCATTCGACGTTTGCCTCGTTCGCCAAATCAATCAACGCGGTGGCGTCTTTGAGTTGATCGACCAGCATGTCCAGGGCTTTGGAAAGCTGTCCGATTTCATCCTGGGTGTCCAGCCCCGTCCGGTATTCCAGGTTACCCGAACGGATGGCTTCCGCACTCTGGTTCAGCTTCGACAGGGGCCGGAACAGGTACTTTGAAATTCCGTATCCTGCGAGACCCGCAAAGACGGGCATGGATGCCCAGACCAGAACCGGAGAACGACCCAACCGGAGCCCGAGGAAGCTCAAGAACGTCAGAAGGGTGACCGTGAAGAAGAAGAAAAGGCTGATCTTAGGTGCGATTTTCATACATCATGCGTATTTGTCGGGAATTTCGAACTTTTCCAAGGGGGCGACGGATTTGACGATGCTGCGCTTGTACTGCCCCTTTTTGTCCTTTTCCACCAGGTTGATGATTTTCGGTTCTTTGTATTTTTCCCCGTTGCTGTCGTACAAAATTTCGGCCTGCGGCCGCCTGAGGTCCAGCATGCTGGCCTGGATGACCAAAGCGATTTCCTTGCTGTCCAATTCCACAAGCGTTCCTGGGGGATAAATTCCGATCACGCTGAAAAAATTCTTCAACAGGTCCGGATGGAAATAGGTGCCGGACAGCTTGTTCATCTCCTCGTAGGCTTTTTCGGGTCCTCCCGTCTCGTAATACGTCGGTTTTCGCCTCAATTTGTCGTAGTAGTCCGAGATGGCGATCATCATGCTGACGATGTTCAGTTTTTTCCCGTACAATTTTCGCTGGATTCCGGACAGGTCGTATTTGATGCTGTGCTCGAATGCCGCAATGGCCGGCAGGATGGGGATGCCATCGGTTTCCAGAAGAATTTTTGCACCGGCCACATCGTGTCTTGCCTGTTTTTGCTCTTCCGTTTCCAATGGAACCGCTTCCTGGGTCCAAAACGACATGGCCTCCTGTTCCGACGATCCCCCGGCAATTTTTCCGACGTCGTGCAGCAAGGCCGCCATTCCCATTTCGGTCATGTATTTTTCTTCCAGTCCCAGAACCTCCGCCTGGAGCAGCGTGAAGATGGCCACGTTCACGCCGTGCATGAAGGTGTTTTCGTCGTGGGTTTTGAGGGAGGTCAAAACGAGCATCAGGTTTTTGTTCTGCAACATGTTTTTGATCAGGCTTTCCACGATCTGCCTGGCGGACTGGACGTTGAGCTGCTGGTTGTCCTTCAATTCCTTGAACGTTTGGGTCAGCATCTGGATGTTGGTCTGGTAGTTGCGCTTGACCATTTCACGCATTCGGTTTTCGGGAATCGGCAGGATCTTTTTCTTTTCCTGGTATCCGATGTCGCTCAGGATGACGTGGCGGATTCCCTTTTCTTCGAGAACGGCCTGCAGGTCCTCCGACAGGTCCAGGGATTCGGACCGGGTCGTCAAGAAATGCGCAAATTCGAGCAGTTCCTTCCTGTCCACTCCTCTGATAAAGCTGATCTTTTTGATCCCGGACGCCTTTAAATATTCGATAAATCCCTTCCGCCGGGCGCTCAATTCGTACAGGGGTTCCTTCTCGAAGGCGATTTCATCCCCGATGATCCCGATGGTGATGTCTTCCTTCTGCACCAGGAGATCGCTCAGGATTTTATACAGGCTGTCGACAGCCTCCAGGCTCAGCTGGTGTTCCCTGCCGTAAATGCGATTGACCTGGATGGTTCTGGCCAGCCGTGTGACGAAATCCTCGATTTTGTCCCTGATCATTCCCGTCTGCATGTTGTTCTCCGGTTCACCCTCGCGTTTACTCCCCCAATTTCATGACGATTTCGGCCATCTCCCTGACGCGTTTGCTTTTGTCGTTCGTTGCGCCGCGCACCAGATTCATGGCGTCGGGCGTCTGCAGCCGTCCGGAGCTGGTGATGATGGCGACCCTCAGGTCGTCGCGGCGTCTGGTGCTCAACCAACTCCGCTTTGTGAAAAGGCGTTGCAGGTGTACGAACGATTCCGGCACCCGAACGCTTCCACACAATTCGACCAGTTCCAGAAGGTCTTTCGGCCTGAACCGACCTTTTTCAGCGTGCCGGAAGAGCCTGTGGATGGTATCGGAATCGTGCGTCCGGAGCAGGACCATGGCCGCCTTCTTCTTCACCCCTTTGTTTTTCTCTTTTTTGTATATTTTGACCACCTCGAGCATTTCGTCCGCGTCCGCCGGTTCGAAAACCTCCAGCGCCTGCCAGCGGATCTGGGCGTTTTTGTGTTGTATCAATTTCTTTGCGACCAGATGGGCTTTTTGCGGCGCGCATTCATTCAGTATCTGGAACAGGTCCCGTACCAGGGAAGCGTCGCAGTATTCGAGGCGGTTGACCACTTCGCGCGAGATTTCGTTCCGTATTTTGAGGAAAATGAATTTGAATTTGTTGCGGTGGGCCGGATTTTTTTCCGCCACATAAGCATCGACCAATGTTTTGGCGCAATCGGCTTCGGATTTGATCAACGTGTACAGAATGTCTTCCAGATCTTTTTGTCCCGCTTCGGGCACGAGTGAAATGATGGACTCGATGGTTTCCTTGCTGGTGATTCTGACGAGTCCCTCCTTGATTTCTCGCAGCATTTCCTGGTTCCCGCGCTGTTCCGGGCGTGTCTTCTCGGTGAAGAATTCCACGATTTCCCGCAACCGACCCGTGTCTTTGGAATCCAGGATTTCGGGCAGGACCGACATCAGTTTGTTTGTGAATTTCTTGAATTCCTTGGGATCGCCTTCCAGCCACAGGATGTTCAACAGGAGCCAAATCTTTTCCTTCTTCAACTGCTCCTCTTCCATGGACTGGACGAATTTATTGATCAGCGGAGAAAGCCTCGCCATGTACACCAGCGTGTCGATTTTCTTGTTCATCACGGCATCCACCGTGATCTTGTAGATCTGGTTCATGAAATTGCTTTCGGGATGCCGTTTGAAAATTTCCATGATCGACATCTGGAGCTGGGACAGGGTATTGGGATTCATGATCCGTTTGCTGAACAATTTTTCCGCTACCAGGGAGACCACGGAATTTGTCTTGTTCTCTCCCGGCGTCAACTTGTCGAACACCTTGAGCAGGTTTTCGTTGAAGGTGTCCTCGTTCTGGATGAGCGTTTCGATGAACTCGGCGATGTAGTCTTCGGAGAAATCCTTGGTGATGGCTTCGGCAATGTCGTAACTCTGGTCATCGCCGACGGTGTGTTCGAACAGAATATTGATGAGATCCGGACTCAACTGGGAAATAACACTCATGAGCTGGATTTTGAGCTCTTTGGCATTCTCGCCGGAGTGCTTTTCCAGGTACTGGCAGATCTGGGCGATGACGTCGCGGACGTCCCTGGCCTTCTCCGCATCCTGGAGCTGGGCGACGGCATCTTTGTACACCTTGTTCAGGGTTTTTGCGGACCGCTTGGTGTCTTTGAAAAAATTGACCAGGAAATCCATCTTGGATTCGGGGAGCTCTCCCCCCTTGGTTTCTTCTGCAATGTCGAAAAGAAACTGCCAGATTTTTTCCTCTTCGGATTCTTCCTTTTCGGTTTTGTTCGACAGAAGCAGGCGGTAGTCAATTTCCTTGACGTTCAAATGCACGTCGGACGGAAGGTTTTTTAAAATCCCACCCTTTTCATAAATGGTTTTGCGGTCCTGCCGGATTAGATTAAAAAACTGGATCAATTCATCGGTTCGGATTCCCTTTAAAATAGAAAGGGCCAACAGACCCCGCATGTGCAGGTGATTTGCCACTTCGCCGTAACATTCGTCCTTTTCCCGAACGGCTTTTCCTTCAAGGAACAGGTTGTTGGGGGTAATGCCGAAATCGATTTTGCTTTTTTGGGAAAACCATTTGTCGAGCGATGATTTTAAATTGTTGATGGAAAACACGTTGATAGGATGCTCAGCAGAATAAAACATACTGTTCTTTAAACTGATCCGGAAGTTTTTAACGATGGCATCAAACGTGCGGACATCTTGCTCGGCTATATCCAAGTCTTGATTCCTCAACAAGTTAAATTGAGAATTGTTTTTTTAAAGCATTAAAATCCGATAGGGAAACTGCATATTTCGTGCCAACTTCATTAAAAACTGGACGTTGGTAAATTTGCCAGGGAATGAAAGTTTTGGCCTTTCCAGATGCGCCTAGGGCGCTGGTCCATCATGCAGAATACCGGGTTGCGGAAAAATCGCTTGGAATCAGGATTTCAAATTGAAATATAGAAGGAAGGCATCTTTCTTATGAAAAACAGGGGATTTGTACTTGTGTTTATAACTCGACTTTGGCATATTTGAATAAAACGGTTTGGAAGACCGTTCACGCTGAGTCCCGAGTCCGGGATTGACTCTGTCGAAGCGTGAATTGCTCGGTTCAGCCTTCGACAGGCTCAGGCTGAACGGAAAATTTGCCAAAGTCGAGTTTATAATTTGGCTTTTCTCAACCTCAGCGAATTGGATACCACCGATACGGAACTGAGCGACATGGCCGCCGCGGCAAAGACGGGTTGGAGCAAAATCCCGAATACGGGATACAGGACGCCTGCAGCGATCGGGATGCCGATGACATTGTAGATAAACGCCCAAAACAAATTCTGCTTGATCGTCCGCATGGTCTTGTGGGAAAGGCGGATTGCTTCGATGACCGATTGGAGATCGTCACGCATAAGTGTGATACCCGCCGCGTGCAGGGCGACGTCGGTTCCGCTGGACAGGGCGATTCCCACATCGGCGCTGGCGAGTGCAGGGGCATCGTTGATGCCGTCACCGACCATGGCCACGGTTTCGCCAGCTTTCTGAAGCTGCCGGACGATCTTGGCCTTGTCTTGAGGCAGGACTTCGGTCACGGTCCTGTCCACGCCGGCTATCTTTCCGATCGTTTCTCCGGTCTTTTTGCTGTCCCCGGTCACCAAGAGGACCCGGATACTCATGTTCTTAAGTTGCCTGACCACGTCGGGTGCATTTTCCTTCAACACATCCGAAGCGCCGAGGATTCCTCCCAGTTCGCCGTCCGAGGCAACGAACAAAGGCGTCTTTCCCTGTGAAGAGAGCAGGTCCAGAACATTTTTTGCGTTTCCGAGGGGGATGCCGTTTTCCCGCATCCATGCTGCATTGCCGACGAAAACCGCCTTGTCTTTGATGGTTGCCCGGATGCCCTTTCCCGGTACGGCCTGGAACGCTTGTGCCGCAGCCAATTTTATTTTTTTCTTTTCCGCCGCTGCCACGAGCGCCTCGGCCAGTGGATGTTCGGAACCTTTCTCAGCGGATGCCGCCAGCTCAAACAAATCGTTTTCCTTCAGACCGGAAAGGGAAATGGCATCGGTGATTTCCGGTTTTCCCCTGGTCAGTGTACCGGTTTTATCGAATACCACGGTGGTGATCCGGTCAGCGGTTTCCAGGCTTTCACCGTTCTTGATGAGGATGCCGTGTTTTGCGCCAAGGCCGGTTCCGGCGATGATTGCCGTGGGCGTGGCAAGACCGAGGGCGCATGGACACGCGATGATCAGGACAGAAATGAAATTCAACAGCGACCGGTTGAAGGAATGGAACGGATCCAACACCAACCAGGCGGCGAACGTGAGCAGGGCGATGCCTATGACCACGGGCACAAAAACCGACGCCACCCTGTCCGCAAGACGCTGGACCGGGGCTTTCGATCCTTGGGCATCGCGGACCATCCGGACGATCTGAGCAAGCAGGGTTTCCCTTCCCACCCGGACCGCTTCGAATTGAAAACTGCCGAGCCTGTTGAGGGTGCCACCGACAACCGTATTCCCGGGTTTCTTTTCGACAGGCATGGATTCGCCGGTGATCATGGATTCGTCCACGCTCGATTGTCCTTCGCGTACAATACCGTCTACCGGGATACGCTCACCGGGACGGACGACAATCCGATCCCCCGGAATCACTTCCTCCACCGGGATGAGGATTTCCTTTCCCCCCCGGATGACACCGGTGTTTTTGGGTTTGAGCGACAGCAGTTCCCGTATGGCGTTTGTGGTTTTTTGCTTGGCCCTGGCCTCCAGGTACCGTCCGATCAAAATCAGCGCCGTGATCATGACCGATGTGTCAAAATAGAGGTGGTGCAGGCCGTGCGTGTGCAATCGGTTCGGGAAAAAGAACGCCGCACACGAATACACATAGGCGGATGCCGTTCCCACGGCGACCAGCGTGTTCATGTCGGCCGTCCGGTGCAACAGCGTGGCCCAGGCGCCCCGAAAAAACTGGGAACCGGAATAGAAGAGAACAGCGGTGGTCAGAAGAAACATTGCCATCCCCACCGGGATGTCGGGCAAAGCGGACACTCCCGGGATCATGTGCTTCATGGAACCGACCATGACCAGCACCGAGACGATCCCGCCGAACAGGCTTTTTTGTTTCAGTTCACGCAGGCGTTTCCGGCGGCTTTCTTCCTCGGCATCTTCGATCTCTTCACCGGAGATGTCCAAAATCCGGTAATCCCCCGCCGATCCCAACGCCTTTTTAAAATCCGAAAGGGTCGCAGATTCCGGAATGTAGGTGATGCTTGCTTCCTCGGTTCCAAAATTGACATTGGCATCCAGCACACCAGGCAGGGTTTTGAGTGCATGCTCCACTTTCAGCACGCACGAGGCACAGCTCATACCCTCGACCGGAAGGGTGACGTGTACGGGTGCGGCGTTCAAACGGGTCTGAATGTCAATGGAATCGGAAACGTGCCGGTGGGAAGGGGACCGGCGGATCTTGGACCGCAGGTATTTATCGGGATCCGTATCAAATCTGTTTTTGCAGTCCAGGTTGCAGAAATAGTAGGTCCGGCCTTTGTAAACGCTCGTTCCGGCGGCGTCTGCTTTTTCGATGTCCATTTCGCATACGGGGTCGTGAACCATGGTGAACCCTCTCGTTTATCGGGGAGTGCAGGTCCCCATCAAAAAGAACGGAAACGAATGTTTAAAGACCTTCATCCGTTTCCGTCTCTCAAAGCATAAACCACGGTCGACACCCGGAGGCCTACGGCAGAGGCTCTCGAGACCGTGGTAATTTTTTGGTTAATTAGAGTTTCTTCAGGTATTGATCGGGCGATTTAAGGAATTTCTTCTCGCATGCCGCGCAGCAGAAATAGATCCGTTTTCCCTGGTAGTCGGTGTATACCGAAGCATTGATCGGTTCACCGGTGACCGGACAGCTTTTCTGCTGAATTGAAGCGCTGGCCTTGCCTGCCGCTTTGCATTTGCCGTCACAGGCTTTGCCTGCTTTCTGGCACGCGCATTGTGCCGATGTGCCGGCCATGCCGCAGCAGGAATCGGACTTGGCGCCCATCATGCTGCGAACCTGCTGTTTTGCAGGAGCGGTTTTGGACTTGGTCTGCGCCTGGGAGAAAACGGACTGTGAAACGAACATCACGCCGATGACCAGAACGAGTGACAGAACGAACATTTTGTTTCTCATGGTGCTTCCTCCAGTGTGTTGATTATTTGTTCATGTATATACTATTTAGAAAGCGTATGGTTCCAAAAAGTGCTTGCAAGTCGTTCTTTTTAATCTTATTTTACATTTTTAAATAGGTTCCATCATCTTATTTATAAAGGTGTTCTGTGAGTGCACTCGATGCGCAACACCGGTAAACCAGGGAGGTCACCATGAACCCACTGTATTGGATTCTGGGCACTTTTGTCTTGTTCCTCATGCTGTTGGGCGTCCGGATTGTCCGGCCTACACACCGAGGCCTGATCGAGCGGCTGGGCAAGTACAACCGATTCGCCGATCCCGGATTTCACCTGATCATCCCGGTCATCGACAAAATGTTTCGGGTGAACATTACCGAACAGATGGTGGACGCCGAGCCCCAGGAAATTATCACCAACGACAACCTGAACGCCTCGGTGGATGCCCAGGTGTACTTCAAGGTGAAAGCGGACGAAGACAGCGTCAAGAACTCCCAGTACAACGTCAACAACGTCAGCTACCAGATCGTCAACCTGGCCCGCACGACGCTGAGAAACATCATCGGGACGCTGACCCTCAAATCGGCCAACAGCGAACGCGGCCGGATCAACGACGAACTGCACAAGGTTCTCCGGATGGAAACCACCAACTGGGGAATTGAAATTGTCCGGACCGAACTCAAACAGATCGATCCGCCCAAAGATGTCCAGGAAACGATGAACAAAATCGTCAAGGCGGAAAACGAAAAGATCGCGGCCATCGATTACGCTACGGCAGCTGAAACTGTAGCAGACGGCGAGAAACGCGCCCAGATCAAACGGGCCGAGGGCATCAAGCAGGGGCGCATTCTTCAGGCCGAGGGAGAATCTGAAGCCATTCGGCTGGTGAACGAGGCGGCGGACAAATACTTCATCGGCAACGCCCAGCTGCTGCGGCGGCTGGAAACCGTCGAAAAAGCCATGATGCACAACGCCAAAATCGTGGTGCCGTCCGACAGCCAGCTGGTCAATGTGATCGGCGAGATGGCGGGCGTCTTGCCGCTGAAAGAGGGACAGAAAGAACAGACCGGAATGCATCCGAAGAAATAGTTGCAGGTTACAGGTTGCAAGTTGGCCGATTGGGATTCTTGTGATGCTTGAAGTTTGATGTTTGCAGTCATGGAAAATCATCCCCAGTTCCGGGTTCCAACCTCAAAAAGAATTTCTTGCAGCTTGTAACAAGTAACTTGGAACCTGTAACTTGACACATGGAACTTTTTATAAAATTTTAACCGGCGGAATTTTTAAAGGGATCATGCCATGATGGTGCATGAACGGGTAGCCTGTTGCGGGTTGGATTGCAACGGGTGCCCCATCCGATGGGCAACGCTGGAAGAAGACCCGAACAAGCGAGCGAAAATGCGCACGGCAATTGCGCAATTCGGTCGCGAACACTATGGCGTGGAAATGAAGGCCGGGGACATTACGGACTGCGACGGATGCAGGGCCAAAACCGGGAGGCTGTTTTCGGGATGCGCGACCTGCAAAATTCGCGAATGCGCTAAACAGAAAAAAGTCGAGAGCTGCGCACACTGCAGCGAATATGCCTGCGAAAAACTCCAAACGTTTTTCGTCTCGGATCCCGGCGCCAAGATGCATCTTGAATTTATCCGAAGCGTCGTTTGATAGAACGTTGAACGAGCATCGGCCTGAACCATCACACCCATTCGGAAAAACACTGCATGCTTGCACTTCGACATCTTCGAAAATTCTACGGTTCCATCCGGGGTGTGGACGACCTTTCCCTCGAAATCAACAAGGGGGAAATCTTCGGCCTGCTCGGACCCAACGGGGCGGGCAAGACGACCACCATTCACATGGCTGTCGGACTGCTGAAACCGGACGAGGGGACCGTGCAGCTGGACGGATCGGGTTCGCCGGACCGTTCTGAAGTCCGGGCCAAAATCGGACACGCCCCGCAGGCACTGGCGCTGTATGGCAGCCTGACCGCCGAGGAAAATATCGCGTTTTTCGGAAGGCTGCAGGGGTTGTCTGGCAAACGGCTGAAGGAACGCGTCGGCTGGTGCCTCGAATTCGTCAACCTGACCGACCGGCGCCGCGACCGGGTCAGGCAGTACTCCGGCGGAATGATGCGGCGGTTGAACCTGGCGGTCGCGCTGGTCCACGATCCGGAAGTGCTCCTGTTGGACGAACCGACAGCCGGCGTGGACCCGCAGTCGCGCAACGCGATTTATGAAAACGTGCTGGCTTTTCGCAGACAGGGAAGGACGATTCTCTACACCACGCACTACATGGAGGAAGCCCAGCGGCTTTGCGACCACGTCGGCATTATGGACCGCGGCAAGCTGCTTGCTCTTGACACGGTGGAGAATCTGATCTCTGCCCATGGAGGAAAAAGCGTGGTCACAGCGGTCTGGGCGGAACGGGAAGCCAGAGTGGAAACGGACAA